>OKEV01000086.1_pt1 | contig 61916 bp, 59 predicted proteins | sample 1611141 | NCBI WGS metagenome assembly OKEV01 (sample SAMN04436713, study PRJEB24849) | human gut metagenome | biome: human gut; feature: NICU; material: stool | host: Homo sapiens | place: USA: Saint Louis, MO | collected 2010-08-30
CGTCCGCTCCGCCACTAAATTGAAAGGCCTTCCCTATCGGGAAGGCCTTTTTGCTATCTGAGATTTACCCAGTCTCTCATCTTAAGTAGCAGGTAGCTTGGTTGGATTATCACCCCTCCTACGACAATCTCCGCCCTATAGAATGGCATTCATGCTTCATTCGTGGTCACACACATAGACAGTTCAGGGATGACTCAACAATCTGCCTGGCGGAGCAGAAGCCAGTGGCCATTGTTACCTGGAATCAGTCGCCAGGAGCACTCTGGCTGGTTGGCCGCGGCTGATCTGCTGCGTTCTGAGGGCCTAGTGGATGTCGCTGAGTATAGATGAGGGAAGGCGGAGGAAAGGCAACGAGCGCTACTGTGGCTGCCTCTGGTGGGTATACAAACAGGTTATCCGTGATGCAGATGGCGTGATGTGGGCAGGATCGCTCAGGTTGATCCCATTCTCTGATGTGTGGCCGCACAAAAGAAAAGGGGACAGCATCTGCTGTCCCCTCAAGTCATTTCGTCCATTCCCTGAACTGCCATGCTCCCTGCAATCCTTGACGCTATCCTTTCCTTTGGAAATTCCCCTTCCCAATCCGTTGGGGTGTCCTGTGGCCTTCCTAGCCTGGCAATCTGTCCTGATTGCTTCACCCTCTCCTTCCTGGAGGTGTCCATTACCACATCCCGTGGTGTTCCTGCGTCATCCTGACTGATAACCATCCTAGCTATCACGCTTCATCTTGAAGCTGTTCCTGACCGCGTCTTGCGGTGTCCTTTCATCCTTGATGAGCGACAATCCGTGCCACTCAACCTCATCCCGAGGTATCCAACTACCGTATCCTGCGGTTGTCCTGTCGATCCTTGTGATAACCATCCTGGCTATCAACCCCATCCCGAGGTGTTCCTTGCCCACATCCTGCAGGCTATTCCTTGTTTATGCGCTGTTTCTGCATCCTGCCGAATCAGCTCGTCCTTGTGAGACCCATACTAAGGCAATTGCAGGCTCGAACAAGGTGTGCAATCGGATTGAGCTCCGTGACATGTGGTACAGAAATGGGCTTGTGTGGAATATTATCTACGTTTATCAGTTGCTTAGATAGTTTCCATGGAAAGCATACCCAGTGCGGGATGGCTTCACGTACGGTTCAACACTGAGGGGTCTTACAGGGGGAATGGCAGATCTCTTACAAGCAGAAATCGGTAGGAAAACGATGGTACAGCCGCTTCAATCAGGGGTGTAAGAGTTCAAAATTAATTGAATACTTATGCTTTAAAAGTAGACAAAAGCCGAGATAAATCTCGGCTTTGTATTGTCTGCTGGTTTCTTTAGCTGACCCTTGTCCCAGGTGTCGGGTAGGCCTTGCGCAGTGATTCGGGTGCAAGCACCTCCAGGTTGCCGCTCATGTTGTTCAGCCAGGAGCGGAACTCGGGCGTATCCTGCACTTCGGTCTCCACCACCACGCTGCGCTTGTCGTAACGGGTCATACGCGGGTTATGTCCCGGGATTTGTCCATCGATCAGGGTCGGGCAGTTGGCATCGATGCGCCCGACGAAGCGGATCGGACCGCTGACGTCCTGATAACCCTGGTCGCGGATCAGCTTCTGGATATTGAAGTCCTTCGGCTGGGTCGCGCTGAAGTTGGTCAACTCCACGTTCTTGATGTGATCGAACGGAATGCCGTAGACCTTGGGATCCAGCTCGGAGAGGGTACAGAGCAGGATGGGGCCATCGGGCTGGTTCAGGATGCCGAGGGGATTGATGCGGTCATAGCAGAGCCAGACAGTACGCTCCTTGATGACACGCTGGATCTCGGCGCTGAATTTGCGGCCACGCCAGAGGGCGTCGCGGATCAGGGTGCTGCGGCGGATCTCCGGATTGCCGGCGAAGGGGCGAGGTGACTGGTGCACGCTCTCCAGCCAGCGCTCGGCCAGTTCGCTCTGGCTGTCGCGGATCACCTGGCCAGCCTTGTCGATCAGCGGGTTCAATTCGGTCAGCACGCTTGCCGGCAACAGTTGGCTCGCCTGGTCGCTCCAGGTTTTCAGGGCCACTGCCAGCGAGAGCGGCATGATGTTGGCAAAGTCATTGAGACCATGGCGCTCGAAGCACCAGCCATGAGGCTTGCTGCGCTCATCGGAGGTGAGGTCGAACAGTCCCATGCCGGACATCTCTTCCAGGTCCCGTTGCACGGTACGGAGACTGACGTGAATGCCTTCCTCTTCCAGTTTTACCTGGAGTTGGCTGGCGGTCAGCTTGTAAGGGCGGTGCGGGATGCAACGCGCCAAGGTCAGTTGTCGTAACAGCTTCTTACTCATGGTGCATGCCTTCACTGGTTTAGCGTTGAGTGTATCCTAGCCATGGCCTGCGACAGTCTATGTCGCAAGTTTTGCTGCGACAACTGTCGCCATTTTCATACATGAAGAGCCAAGGCATTGATAAATAAGATAAAAAAGCAAGGCGAGGGGGTTGTTTGAGCCCTTTTTTATTGCAAGCAAGCCTTGCGAGGATGCTCGCGACCAGGGTGACTGGAAGGAAATGGAAGCAGTAAGGAGGGGGAGGTGGGAAGGAGGTGAGGGACGGGCCCCCACCTCGACACGTCGTTATGCCAGCCAGGACCAGGCTGATTTGGTGATGGCTGCGCCCACCATGTAGCTGAATACTGCGAGAGCGGCCACTCCGGCCACCAGCTTCTGGCCGCGGGCAGGGCGCTTGAGCGCCATGACGCCCAGGCCGATGTAGATCACCAGGGCAATCAGCTTGGCCATCAACCAGGGCTGCTGGCCAGGGCTCATCTGCAGGGTCACCGCCAGCAGCACGCCAAACAGCAGCAGGAAGGTGTCGTTGATGTGGGGCAGCACCTTCAACCATTTCTGTTGCAGCCGCCCGCAGCCCGCCAGCGCCAGGCTCCAGCGGTAGAGGAAGAGCAGCAGGCTGACCAGGGCCAGGGTCATGTGAAGGTGTTTGAGCATGGGGTAATAGGCAATCATGTTGCTTCCTTGTCGTTGTCGGGCAGACCGCTGTTCCATTGATGGGCGTGGGTACGCTCCTGTCCTTCCTGATCGTCTTGCAGCAGGTCGGAGAGGATGTCGCGGTATTGCAGGCTCTTGTTGATATAGGTGTGCTCGTCGTCCAGGTAGTTGACCTGTTCCCGCAGCAGCCGATTGTCATACTGCTTGAACATCTGCCCCGCACGCCAGGCCTGATTGGCCCTGAATCCCAAGAGGGTGAGTGCTTCTACCCCAAGATCCACGGCCGACCCCAGGGTTTCGCGGTGCACGCTGTCTATCCCGTGGCGCAGGATCTCGTGGGCATGGGGTCTGTCCTGGGCACGGGCCAGTATTCTGAGGTGCGGGAAGTGCTTTTTCACCATCTCGATCACTTCGAGGGAGGTGGCCGGGTCATTGAGGGAGAGCACCAGCAGTTTGGCCTTGTGGGCGCCGGCCGCGTGCAGCAGGTCGAGTCGGCTGGCATCCCCATAAAACACCTGGTAGCCGTACTTTCTCAGCATCTCTATCTGGCTGGCATCCTGCTCCAGGATGGTGGTGCCAATACCATGGCCGTGGAGCAGACGCCCCACTATCTGACCGAAGCGACCGAAGCCGGCGATGATGACCGGGTGTTCCACCAGCTCGGGCTGTTCGTGTTCGGGGGTGTCGCTCTGGTTGCGGTAGTCGAACCAGGGCTGGATCACCCGATCGTTGAGGATAAGCAGCAGCGGTGTCAGCGCCATGGAGAGGGCGACGACCAGAGTCAGCAGTGAGATGGTGCTGCCCGGCAGTACCTTGTTCTGGGCGGCGAACGAGAATAGCACGAAGGCGAACTCCCCGCCCTGGGCCAGGGCCAGGGCGAAGGTCCAGCGCTGGTTCGGGGAGAGGCGAATGACAAAGCCGAGCCCCATCAGCACCAGCCACTTGAGCACCATCAGACCGATCACCAGTGCCGGGATCAACAGGGGATGGGCGGCAAAGAGGCTGAAGTCGATGCCGGCACCCACCGACATGAAGAAGAGGCCGAGCAGCAGCCCCTTGAACGGCTCTATGTCTGCTTCCAGCTCGTGGCGGTATTCGCTGTCCGCCAGCACCACGCCGGCGAGGAAGGAGCCGAGGGCGGGGGAGAGGCCGACGGATTCCATCAGCACGGCAATGGCGATCACCAGCAGCAGGGCGGCAGCGACGAAGATCTCCCGCATGTGGGACTGGGCGATGGCGCGAAACACCGGCCGCATCAGGTAATGACCACCCAGCACGATGCCGGCGATGGCGGCCACCACCAGCAGGCCGTGCTGCCAACCTGCCAGCTCTGAGCTGCCGCTGCTGGCGACCGGTGCGATGGCCAGCAGCGGCAGGATCGCCAGGATGGGGATGACGGCGATGTCCTGGAACAGCAGCACGGCGAAAGCGGAGCGGCCGCTCTCGCTCTGCATCAGTTTGCGCTCCTGCAGGCTCTGCAGCACGATGGCGGTGGAGGAGAGCGCAAGAATGAGACCGATGGCGAGCCCCTGCTGCCAGGGCAGACCCAAAAGATAACCCACCCCGGTCAGGGCGACACTGGTGAGCAGCACCTGCAGACCACCGGTGCCGAGGATGGGCCCTTTCAGTTGCCACAACAGGGCCGGGCGCAGCTCCAGACCGACCAGAAACAGCATCAGCACCACCCCGAACTCGGCGAAGTGCATCACGTCTTTCTGCTCGCCCACCAGACCAAGCAGGAAGGGGCCTATGATGATCCCCGCCAGCAGGTAGCCAAGGACAGAGCCCAGCCCCCACCGCTTGGCCAGCGGGACGGCGATCACCGCCGCCGAGAGGTAGATCAGGGCGTCAAACAGCAATCCATGTCCCATCAGCGGCTCCTCCTTAACATGATGAATGCCGGTGAGGGCTGGCCGGGCCTGCGCCCGGATCGAGTGTGTGTCATGGGAGTACCCCCAGCAGATCGCGCAGATAGGGGCTCTCGGCCAGCTGGGCCGGGGTCAGCTGCTCGTCACGCAGGGCGCACAGCAGTTGGCGATAGTCCTGGCCGCAGCGGCGCAGCGCCTCGGGATCCTCGAGCTTGTGGAAGGAGTGCAGCACGAAAGGGGGCAGCCAGCGCATGCCGCACAGCTGTGCGGTCTGCTGGAAGGGGAGCAGGAAGTCGAGCAGCGGGCGCTGGTTGTAGCCGGCGCGGCAGTAGGATTCGGGGCCGCCCCCCGTGGTGATGGCGCTGAGCCACTGCTTGCCGTTGAGGGCATGGGCCTCGGGGCCGTAGGCATAGCCGTACTCCAGCACCAGGTCCATCCACTCTTTCATGATGGCCGGGCAGGAGTACCAGTAGAAGGGGTGCTGGAAGACGATGATGTCGTGCTCCGCCAGCAGGGCCTGTTCCCGTTTCACGTTGATGAACATGTCCGGATAGCGCTGGCAGAGATCGTGCAGGGTGATCCCCTCCAGCCCCTCGATGGCGTGCAGCAGTTGTTTGTTGGCCCGGGAACTCTGCAGCGCCGGGTGTGAAAAGATGACCAGAATGCGTTTCATGGGATTCCTGAAGAGGGTCTGCTGCCGGCACATGCGACAGACTGTGAGCTGAAACGTTATCAAGAAGCTCCCTGGCCCGCCAGTTCCGGGATCAGTGCGCGCAGCGCCGGATTCAGGGTCTGGTGGGCGGGGTAGCAGAGGCCGATGCGGCGGAACATCCGGGGGCCGCTCACGGGCAGGGTGCACAGGCCCGCTTCGTCCTCCACCAGCCCGTCGGGCAGGAAGCTGATGCCCACCCCGGCCAGCACCAGCGCCATCACCAGCCCCTTGCTCTCGGCCTTGGCCACCAGATTGAGGGTGAGCCGGTCACAGGCCAGCAGGCCTATGGTTTGCTGATGGGCTTCGCAGGGTGGGCACTCAATGAAATCATGGTGTTGCAACTCAGCCAGCTCGATACGCGCCCTGCCCGCAAGAGGGTGTCCCCTGGGAACGCACAGCACGTACTCCTCTTCCCAGAGCGGCAGGAAGATCTCGTCCTCCCGGCGCAGGGCATCCAGGGTCAGCCGGCAGTCGGCCGGGGTGCCGTAATCGGAGAGGGTGAGATCCAGCTCGGGCAGCACCCCCTGCACTCGCCGAAGCAATCCCGCCAGCCGACGGCGGCTGAGGTCGGGCATGATGGCCATGCTGAGTCTCGCACGCGTCGCCTTCTGGCGAAACAGAGTCGGCAGGCGACGCGCCTCTTCCACCAGCTTGACGGCGTGGGGATAGAGATAGTGGGCCGGATCCTTCGCTTCCACCCCCTTCTTGCCCCGGATGAAGAGGCTGTCCCCCAGGCTCTCTTCGAGCTGGCGAAGGCCGGCGGAGAGGGAGGGTTGGCTCACGTGGCAGCGGGCTGCTGCTGCCGTGATGTTCTTCTCTTCATAGATGGCGATGAAGAAGCGCAGCAATCTCAGGTCCAGCATGGGGATACCATAGTTAATTCAGATGATAACCAGCGGAAAACTATATTTATCGCCGATGGATGTAGCGACTATAGTGACTGGGTCCCGTGCTGGCTAGCCCTTGTTTGACGCCCATTTCAACGCATCAGAAGGAAAACTCCATGTCCAAGTCCCTCGTGGTGATCACCGGCGCGTCCGCCGGGATCGGTGCCGCCATTGCCCGCGCCTTCTCCGCCGCCGGCCATCCGCTGCTGTTGCTGGCCCGCCGGGTCGAGCCCATGCAGGCGCTGAACCTGCCCGATACCCTCTGCATCGGGGTCGATGTCACCGACACCGCCGCCATGAAGGCCGCCGTGGCGCAGGCGGAGGCGCAATTCGGCCCGGTGGGATGTCTGGTCAACAATGCCGGCGTCATGCTGCTGGGACAGGCCGACGTGCAGGATCCCGCCGAGTGGCAGCAGATGCTCAACATCAACGTGATGGGGGTTCTGAATGGCGTGCATGCGGTACTGGCCGGCATGAAGGCCCGCCGCAGCGGCACCATCATCAACATCAGCTCCATCGCCGGTCGCAAGACCTTCCCGAACCATGCCGCTTACTGCGCCACCAAGTTCGCCGTTCACGCCCTGACCGAAAATATCCGGGAAGAGGTGGCCGATGTGGGCGTGCGGATGGTGACCATCGCTCCGGGCGCGGTGGAGACCGAGCTGCTCAGCCACACCACGGACGAGCGCATCAAGGCGGGCTATCACGACTGGAAGGATCAGATGGGAGGCGTCATTGCACCCGAGGTGATCGCCGACGCCGTGCTCTACGCCTGGCACCAGCCGGCCAACGTCTGCGTGCGGGAGATCGTGCTGGCAGCCACCCGTCAGCAACCCTGATGCAAACGGGGGGAGGGGTTGACCCTCCCCCTGGGCCAAGGGTTACCATAGGCCCTCTTTCGTCATTGAGTCGTCTCATGGTCCTGACCCGTCGCCAACTCGCTCGCGCCCGCCGCTGGCTCCCCCTGTGGAGTCTGGTGCTGGTGCTGATGTCGTTTGGCAGCCGTGCGGCCACCGATCTCTGTACCCTGACGCCCCATTGCAGCCAGAGCGAGCGTACCCTGGAAAAAGCCATGCCCTGCGGCAGCTTCACCTCGGCGCTCGCCATGACGGTGCTCACCAGCGACAGCCTGACGGTTGCCCGGCTTGAGCCCGACAGGCCGACATTCCTCTTTCCCTCTCTGTTCATGCCGGAGGCGCCCCTGGAGCGTCTCGAGCGTCCGCCCCGTCACCACGGCTGAGTCGAGTTTCCCTTTCCGGGCATTTCTTCTTAACCGAGGTGAGATATGTACAAGTCCCTGTTATTGGCCGTGCTGGCCGGTACCGTCAGTGTTTCTGCTTTGGCAACCGGGCAGATGACCGTCTACAAGTCCCAGTATTGCGGTTGCTGCAAGACCTGGATCAAGCACATGGAAGAGAACGGCTTTGAGGTCAAGGTCGTGGAAACCGAGCAGCTTGACCCGATCAAGCAGCAGCATGGCATCACCCCGCAACTGGCCTCCTGCCACACCGGGGTGGTGAACGGCTATGTGGTGGAGGGGCATGTGCCCGCTGCCGACGTGCAGAAGCTGCTCAAGGAAAAACCGGCGATCCGCGGTCTGACCATTCCGGGGATGCCCCAGAGTGCGCCGGGCATGGATATTCCGGGCCAGCCCTATCAGGTGCTGAGCATCAGTGACGAGGGCGCGACCAAAGTCTGGTCGAGCTACCCCGGCTGATGGATGCTGACCGTGAGCAGACACACTTCCATCATGTGAGGCACACCTGAGCGAACCCGTGTCGCTCACGGTCAGGGAGGAGGGCCGCCATCGCGAGATGGCGGCCCTTTTTCGTCGATTTGGGGGGGAATGTCCGGGGAGCCCTTGCAACCCCGGGCGACAAGGGGCAGATTGATCGCCAATTTTTATTTTCTCAGGGACGCTTTTCCCACTGCCTGCCGGTGTGCCGTCTGGATGCGTGCAGCACCAGCGGAAGGGGCGGCCCTGTGACAGCGCAAAGGATGCGACATGTTCACCTTTTCCCGGGGGTTGCTGCTGGCTTGCCTGCTTGCTGCGCCCTGTTCCCATGCCAACGAAGAGTCCGCCATGCCTACACGCGATACTTCCACCCAGCCTGTCATTGTCCCCCCGGTGGCTGCCAAGCACCCCCATACCCTGAAAAAACACGGGGACACGCGCGTCGACAACTACTACTGGCTGCGCGATGACGAGCGGCAGAAGCCCGAGGTGCTGGACTATCTCAAGGCAGAGAATGCCTACACCGAGGCCATGCTTGCACCGATCAAGCCGCTGCGCGAGCAGCTCTACAAGGAGATGGTGGCCCGCATTCCCCAGCAGGACGAGTCTGTCCCCTACGTGAAGAACGGCTACCGCTATCAGACCCGTTACGAGCCGGGCAAGGAGTACGCCATCTACTCCCGCAGCAAGGTGGAAGGGGACGGGGCGCCCGTCCTGCTGCTGGATGGCAACCAGCGCGCCGAAGGCCACGAGTTCTATGCCCTGGGGGCGCTCGAGGTGAGCCGCAACAACCGCTGGCTGGCGGTGGCGGAAGATTATCTCTCCCGCCGTCAATACAGGATCCAGTTCCTCGATCTGGAGAGCGGCGCCTGGGCCGCCGACACCCTCGAGAACACCTCCGGCAACCTGGTGTGGGCCAACGACAGCAAGACGGTCTTCTACGTGCGCAAGCACCCCAAGACCCTGCTGCCCTACCAGGTCTATCGCCACGAGCTGGGCACGGATCCCGCGAAGGACACCCTGGTCTACGAGGAGAAGGACGACTCCTTCTATGTGAGCCTCTACGCCACCACCTCGGAAGATTTCATCGTCATCTCCCTCTCCAGCACCACCACCAGCGAGGCGCGCCTCATCGATGCCAATGTGCCGGGCCAGACGCCACGCCTGTTCCTGCCCCGTCAGGTGGATCACGAATACAGCCTGGATCACTACCGCGGTCGCTTCTATGTGCGCTCCAACAAGGACGGCAAGAACTTCGGCCTCTATGAGACCAAGGAGAGCCCGGTGGATCGCTGGAAGGCGGTGATCGCCCCCAATCCGGACGTGCTGCTGGAGAGCTATGCCCTGTTCAGGGACTGGCTGGTGCTGGAGGAGCGCAGCCAGGGGTTGACCCGGTTGCGTCAGGTCAACTGGCAGAGCGGCGAACAGAAGGAGATCGCCTTCGACGATCCCGCCTATGTCACCTGGCTTGCCTACAACCCGGAGCCGGACACCAGCGCCCTGCGCTATGGCTACTCCTCCATGACCACGCCGTCCTCCACCTATGAGCTCGACATGGACAGCGGCAAGCGGACTCTGCTCAAGCAGCAGCCGGTGGCGGGCTTCGTGCCTGCGCAATATGCCAGCGAGCGGCTCTGGATCACCGCCCGTGACGGCGTGGCCGTGCCGGTGTCGCTGGTCTATCGCAAGGACAAGTTCAAGAAGGCAGGGGGTGGTGCAGGCACCAATCCCCTGCTGGTCTACGGCTATGGCTCCTACGGCGCCAGCATGGACCCGGACTTCAGCAGCTCACGCCTGAGCCTGCTGGACCGGGGCTTCGTCTACGCCATCGCCCATATCCGGGGTGGCGAGGAGCTGGGCCGCACCTGGTATGAAGAGGGCAAGCTGCTCAAGAAGCAGAACACCTTCAACGACTTCATCGACGTGACCGAGGCGCTGGTGGCGCAAGGCTACGGCGCCAGGGATCAGGTCTATGCCATGGGAGGCAGCGCCGGCGGCCTGCTGATGGGGGCCGTCATCAACCAGGCGCCCCAGCTCTATCGCGGCGTGGTGGCCCAGGTGCCCTTCGTCGACGTGGTCACCACCATGCTGGACGAGTCCATTCCCCTCACCACAGGGGAGTATGACGAGTGGGGCAACCCGAACAAGAAGCGCTACTACGACTACATGAAGGCCTACAGCCCCTACGATCAGGTCAAGGCCCAGGCCTACCCGAATCTGCTGGTGACCACGGGGCTGCACGACTCCCAGGTGCAGTACTGGGAGCCGGCCAAGTGGGTGGCCAAGCTGCGTGAGCTGAAGACGGACGACAACCAGTTGCTGCTCAGCACCGACATGGAGGCCGGTCATGGCGGCAAGTCGGGCCGTTTCAAGGCCTATGAGGACATCGCCCTGGAGTTCGCCTTCATTCTGGAGCTGGCCGGCAGCAAGGCGTGATGGCCGGGCCCAAATGAAATCAGCTTGTTACCAAACCCCGTTCCGGCAGCCCCGGATCGGGGTTTTTGCATCTTGGCGACAAAAGCGTCATTAACGTCGTGTTTATGCTGTTCAGTATGCATTTCGCAATATAACGGACCAGGTTTCTAATCCTTGCCAGTCAAGGGTTGCGAAAGAATCTGGGCGTGCTTTTTATTGCTTCCCTTTGATAGTTCATGTAATTAATCTGCCCTTGAGAAATGAATGATCCGCTTCAAACTTCTCGCTATTTAAATCCGCCATTTTGCTGTTTTGTTTGATTTATGTTGGTGTTATGTGCTTAATCGGAGCGTTAATGCTTTTGAACTGACCCGTTTCTGGTCAGATCACCTCCGATCGGCATGACGCTGATTATCTCACCGCAGGATGATGGTGGCTTTTGGAAGGGCGCGTGCCGCTCGACCATTTCCTCGTACGAGGTCGTATAGGCGAACCCAGTCTTGATGCGGGTCTGTCTCATATTCTCCCGGGAAACGGGTGAAATAAATCAATGAAAAGGATGAAGAACATGAAAGGATTATCCTTGGCGTGCGCCTTGTCGGCGGCTCTGGTCGGTGTGTCGTTTGGTGGTCCGGTGCAAGCGCAGGAGCGCTTCGTGACCATAGGCACCGGCGGTCAGACCGGCGTCTACTACGTGGCGGGCCAGTCCATCTGCCGCTTCCTCAACCGCGGCGCCGCCGATCACCAGATCAAGTGCAACGCCCCGGCCAGTGGCGGCGGTGTTGCCAACGTCAACGGCATCCGCTCCGGCGAATTCAACTTCGGCATCATGCAGTCCGACCACCAGTACAAGGCGATGAAGGGCGTCGAGCCGTTCAAGGCCGAAGGTCCGATGGATGACATCCGCGCCGTCTTCTCCCTGCAGAGCGAAGTGTTCACCATCCTGGCCCGCAAGGACGCCAAGGTAGCCAGCTTCGACGACCTGAAGGGCAAGCGCGTCAACATCGGCAACCCGGGTTCCGGTCAGCGTGACACCTTTGAAGAGATCATGGCCGTGAAGGGCTGGGACAAATCCGCCTTCAGCCTGGTCTCCGAACTGAAACCCGCCGAGCAGGCTTCTGCCCTGGGTGACAACAACATCGACGCCATGAGCTACTTCGTCGGCCACCCGAACGGCGCCATCCAGGAAGCCTCCACCACCACGGACACCGTGCTGGTGCCGGTCACCGGCCCCGAGATCGACAAGCTGCTGGCCGAGAAGAGCTACTACAGCAAGGCCGAGATCCCGGGTGGTCTCTACAAGGGCAGCCCGAACCCGACCCCGTCCATCGGTGGCAAGGCGGTGCTCTCCACCAGCGCCAAGGCTGACCCGGAAGTGGTCTACCAGCTGGTCAAGTCCGTGTTCGACAACCTGGACCGTTTCAAGCGCCTGCACCCGGCCTTCGCGGATCTGAAGGAAGCCGACATGATCAAGGTGGGTCTCTCCGCTCCGCTGCATGAAGGCGCTGTGCGTTACTACAAGGAACGTGGCTGGATGTAATCCGGCTGCGTCTTCGGATGTGCCCCGGACTCGCTCCTCCTTCGGGGGAGCGAGTCTCATTTATTGCAGTACCTACAGAGTCACACTATGCAGCAAACACAACAACAAGAGGCGTTCTCGGCCGAGGAGCTGATCGCCCAGGACGTCGGCGCCAGGCTGCCCGTCGGCCCCATGAGCTGGATCATCGCGGGTCTTGCGCTGATCTGGTCCCTGTTCCAGCTCTGGATTGCCTCGCCGCTGCCCTTCTCCCTCGGCATCGGCGTCCTCAACGACACTGAAACACGCTCGATTCACCTGGCCTTCGCCATCCTGCTCGCCTACCTGGTATTCCCCGCCATGCGCAGCTCGCCGCGAGACAGGGTTCCCCTTGCCGACATCGCCCTCGGCCTCGTCGGTGCCGCCGTCGCCAGCTATCTGTTCGTGATGTACCAGGAGCTTGCCCAGCGTCCCGGCAACCTGACCACCATGGACTTCGCGGTGGCCTGCGTCGGCATCCCGCTCCTGCTGGAAGCGGCCCGCCGCGCCCTGGGCCCGGCCCTGGCGGTCATCGCCATCGTCTTCCTGGCCTACAGCCTGGCCGGTCCCTGGATGCCTTCCCTGCTGGCCCACCGCGGGGTGAGCCTGCATGCGCTGGCCAACCACCAGTGGATCACCACCGAAGGGGTGTTCGGCATCGCCCTTGGGGTCTCCACCAGCTTCGTCTTCCTGTTCGTGCTGTTTGGCGCCCTGCTCGAGCGCGCCGGTGCGGGCCATTACTTCATCCAGCTCGCCTTCAGCCTGCTGGGTCACCTGCGCGGCGGCCCGGCCAAGGCGGCCGTGGTCGCCTCGGCCCTGACCGGCGTCATCTCCGGCTCCTCCATCGCCAACGTGGTGACCACGGGCACCTTCACCATCCCCATGATGAAACGGGTCGGTTTCTCCAAGGAGAAGGCCGGCGCGGTGGAAGTGGCCTCTTCGGTCAACGGCCAGATCATGCCGCCGGTCATGGGGGCTGCGGCCTTCCTGATGGTGGAATACGTGGGCATTCCCTATGTGGAGATCATCAAGCACGCCTTCCTGCCGGCGGCCATCTCTTACATCGCCCTGCTCTACATCGTGCACCTCGAGGCGCTCAAGCTCGGGATGCAGCCCATCGGCAACCGTCAGCCGCGCCCCTGGCTGCGTCGCTTGACCGGCTTCGCCTTCGGTGCCGCCCTCATCAGCGGCCTCTCCATGGCGGTCTACTACGGTCTGGGCTGGCTCAAGCCGGTACTGGGTGACTATGCCCTGCCGGGGATCAGCGTGCTGCTGGCCGTCGCCTACCTGGGACTGCTGAAGATCGCCGCGAGCAACGCACCGCTGCCGGCGGAAGACCCGGACAAGCCACTGGACGAGCTGCCCGAGACCCGCGCCGTGCTGCTCTCCGGCCTGCACTTCCTGCTGCCCGTGGTGGTGCTGGTGTGGTGTCTGATGGTGGAGCGCCTCTCCCCCGGCCTGTCGGCCTTCTGGGGGTCGGTGATGCTCATCATCATCCTGCTTACCCAGCGACCGCTGCTGAACTGGCTGCGCACCGACGGCAAGCATGACTACGGCTCCTTCACCGATGGCGTGGTGGACCTGCGCGAGGGGCTGATTGCCGGTGCCCGCAACATGATCGGCATCGGCATTGCCACCGCCACTGCCGGCATCATCGTCGGGGCCGTCTCCCAGACCGGCGTCGGCCTGGTGCTGGCGGATCTGGTGGAGTTCCTCTCCATGGGCAACCTGCTGCTCATGCTGATCCTCACCGCGCTGCTGAGCCTCATCCTCGGCATGGGGCTGCCGACCACCGCCAACTACATAGTGGTATCGAGCCTGCTGGCCCCCGTGGTGGTGACTCTGGGGCAGCAGAACGGCCTCATCGTGCCGCTCATCGCGGTGCACCTGTTCGTCTTCTACTTCGGCATCATGGCGGACGTGACACCGCCGGTGGGGCTGGCCTCGTTCGCCGCGGCCGCCGTCTCCAAGGGCGACCCCATCAAGACCGGGATCACGGCGTTCTACTACAGCCTGCGTACCGCGGCGCTGCCGTTCCTGTTCATCTTCAACACCGATCTGCTGCTCATCAACGTGGACTTCGCCCATGGCGTACTGATCTTCATCGTGGCCACCATCGCCATGCTGATCTTCGCTGCCGCCACCCAGGGCTTCTTCCTGGTGAAGAGCCGCTGGTACGAGAGCGTGCTGCTGCTGCTGGTGGCCTTCACCCTGTTCCGTCCTGGCTTCTGGATGGATCTGCTGCACGACCCGTATCGCGACACCGCCCCGGCCGAGCTGGTCCAGACCATGGGGCAGGTGGAGGCCGAAAGCACCCTGCGCCTGCGCATGGAAGGGGAAGATGCGGTGGGCAAGTTGCGCCGCTTCACCGTGCTGCTGCCGGTGCCTTCGGGCGTCAGTGGTGAGGACCGTCTGGCCAAGCTGGGGATCCAGACCTATGAGCAGGACGGCAAGATCCTGATCGACACCGTCACCTTCGGCAGCCAGGCGGCCGATCTGGGGCTGGAGATGGATCAGCAGATCCTGAGCGTCAAGGCGCCCACCGAGCGCTGGCCCAAGGAGCTGATGTGGCTGCCGGGCTTCCTGCTGTTCGGGGCCGTGGTCTGGCTGCAACGCCGCCGGGTCGCTCGACCCTGATCATCACCCAATAAAAAACGGCGCCTTCGGGCGCCGTTTTTTATGCTGGGCTGTGATGCCGGCCGCTTCGGGCCATCAGTCCAGGGCATCAGTTGGACTGGGTCTGTTTCTGTTTTTGCAGTTGGTCGAGGGTCTGCTGCTCCTGCGGGCTGAGGCCAAGCTGCTCGCAGGCCTGTTCAAAGCTGATGCCAAGATGGCACATCATGATGTCGATAGCGGGCAGGTAGTTGGTCATAGCGTCTTCCATGGTGATCCTCCAGAGCTGTCTCTTATGCCCGAGGGCGGGGATGGGGGCAATTAGACTTTAGGTGTAGGGTGCCATCTGCTTCAGCCTCTGCCACTGGCCGGGGGAATTTGCTACTCTTGCGGGCACTAAAGAGGTTGCCGCCCCAGGGTGAGCAGCCGGTGAGGAGCAGGGCATGTTATTGAGTTTCTTGATCATCGCATCGGGCTGGTGGCACATCCGCGCGGCTTACGGCTCAGACTCCCGTCAGTTCTACATCAGCAAACCCCTGACCATGCTGTTCATCATCGCCCTGGCGTTTGGCTACCAGAGCGACGATCACAACGGCTCCCACGCCTGGATCCTGCTCGGTCTCTGCCTGTCGCTGGCGGGGGACGTGCTGCTGATGCTGCCACGGGATCGCTTCATCCAGGGGCTGGCGGCATTTTTTGTCGCTCACCTCTGCTACATCGTCGGGTTCGCCCAGGGGCCCCTGGTGCTCAAGCTGGTGGACGGCCTGCTGTTGTTGCTGGTGGCCGGCATGGTGTTCGGTCTGCTGTGGGGCCGGCTCGGGGAGATGAAGATCCCCGTCTTCTGCTACATGCTGGTGATCATCGCCATGGCCTGGGTGGCCGCCGGTGCCTGGCATGCCTCTCTCACTGCCGGCAGCGCCGCCGCCCTGGTGGGGGCGCTGATGTTCCTCTTCTCCGACAGCATGCTGGCGCTGGACAGATTCCGCCGCCCATTCCCCCATGCCACGGCCTGGATCATGAGCAGCTACTTCGCGGCACAGTTCCTGATCGCCGCCTCCCTGGCGGGCTGACTGGCGGGCAGCCATGAAAAACGGGCCTTCTGGCCCGTTTTGCTATGTGATCCCCGCCTTTCACGCCTCGACCGGTTCTGCGTCAGGGGCCCTCGGGGCTGGCTGCTTGAGCAGCAGCATCAGGGCGCTGGCGATCAGCAGGAAGATACCCATCACGTAGAACACCTGGTTGTAGGCCATGATGGCCGCCTCGCGGCTGATGGTGTTCGACAGCATGGCCCGGGCCTGCAACTGGGCCTGCTCCGGCCCGGCTCCCTGGGCCATCATGGTCTGGGCCAGCTGCATCAGATAGGCCTGCCCCTCGATGCTGGTGGCGGCCAGGGTGCTGCCGATCTGGCTGACATGAGTCCGGGTGTCGTTGTCGATCAGGGTGGCGATGATGGCGATGCCGAAGGCGCCCCCCAGGTTGCGCAGCACGTTGAGCAGGGTCGAGGAAGAGGGGATCTCGTCCGGCGTCAGGCTGGCGGTCGCCACCAGGGAGAGGGGCACCATGATGAAGGGCTGCCCCAGGGCCCGCACGATGAGGGACTGGATCAGCTGGGGCCCGGCGTAGTCGGCATTCATGTTCACGTTCATGAAGCAGCTGATGGCGAAGACCAGAAAGCCGAAGCTCACCAGATAGCGCGGATCTATCTTGTGGGTCAGCTTGGGCACCAGGGGGAGCACCAGCAACTGGGGCAACCCCATCCACATCAGCACTTCACCGATTTCCAGGGCGTTGTAATTGTGGATCTGGGTCATGTAGAGGGGCAGCACATAGATGGATCCCATCAACCCCATACCGAGCACCAGGTAGGCGAAGCAGGCCAGGGCGAAGCGCGGGTTGTGCAGCAGCCGCAGGTTGACCAGGGGGTGGCGGCGCAGCAACTGGCTGATGACGAAGAACACCAGGGCCACCACCGAGATGACGGTGAGCCGCACGATGAAGCTCGAGCCGAACCAGTCCTCCCGGTTGCCCTCTTCCAGCACCACCTCCAGGAGTCCGAGCCCCACCGCCATGGTGAGGATACCGATGAGATCCACCCGCTTGATCACCTCCCAGTCCACCGGCTTCCTGTCCAGTCCGTGGGCCAGCATGGCCATCACCAGCAAGCCGGGCGGCACGTTCAGATAGAAGATGTAGTGCCAGGACATCTGCTCCGTCAGCCAGCCCCCCAGGGTCGGACCGATGGCGGGGGCGAAGGTGGCGCACAGGCCGAACAGCGCCATGCCGGTGGCTCGCTTGTGCAGCGGCAGCAGGCTGACGATGAGGGAGAAGGCCATGGGGATCAGGGCCCCGCCGGTAAAGCCCTGCAGCGCCCGAAAGACGATCATGCTGGTGAGGTTCCAGCTGAACGAGCAGAGCACGGAGGCGACGATGAAGGCGCCCGTGGTCCACAGCAGGTAGCGCCGCACGCTCAGTCCCCGGCTCAGCCAGCCGCTCAGCGGAATGGCGATCATCTCCGCCACCAGATAGGAGGTGGAGATCCAGGAGCTCTCGCTCAGGGTGGCCGAGAGTGCCCCCTGAATGTCTTTCAGGGAGGCGTTGGTGATCTGGATGTCGAGGATGGCCATGAAGGCGCCGATGAGGCCCCCCATGACCGCGATCCAGTTGCGGCGTGGTATGGCGTCCATCAGTGGGCGGCCACCACGGGATCAGGGGTGCGGGTGTCGACGATCACCTCGGTGGAGAGGCCGGGCAGCAGCTTGCCCGCCAGGGCGCCCGGATCCGGGATGCGGATCTTGACCGGTACCCGCTGCACGATTTTGGTGAAGTTGCCGGTGGCGTTCTCCGGCGGCAGCAGGGCGAACTTGGCGCCGGTGGCCGGAGAGAGGCTGTCGATGATCCCCTCGACCGGTTGATCCGGATAGGCATCCAGGATCACCTCCACCTTCTGGCCCGGCTGCATGTGCTGCAACTGGGTCTCTTTGAAGTTGGCCTCGACCCACACCTGGCTCAGGGGCACCAGGCTGGCCACCTGCATACCGGACTGGACGTAGAGCCCTTCCCGCAGGCTGCGTTTGCCGATGATGCCGTCAGCGGGGGCTCGCAGCTCGGTGTAGCCGAGTTCCAGCCTGGCTTGTTCAAGCTGGGCCTCGCTCAAAGCCAGCCTGGCCTGGTTCTGCTTGGCTTCGGCATCCAGCACCAGCAGCCGCTCGCGGGCGGCCTGCAGGGCGGCTTTGGCCTCCAGTGCCTGGGCCTGGTTGACCTGCAAGCCGGCGCGCACCTCGTCCAGGCTGTCCTGGGAGCTGTAGTGACGCTCATTGAGCTGGCTGACCCGGCGCACCTGCTGCTGGGCCCGGACCTGCTCGGCGTTGGCCGAGCTGACTTTTGCCTCGGCCTGGCGGATGAGGCTCAACTGCTGGATACGGGTGGCGGCGAGGTTATCCGCCGTCGCCTGGTTGAGGTGCAGATCGGCCTCGGCCTCCGCCACCTTGGTCCTGTATTCGCGGTCGTCGAGCCGGGCGATGAGCTGGCCGGCCTTCACCGCCTGGTTGTCGGTCACCAGTACTTCGCTGATGTAGCCGGAGAGCTTGGAACCGATGCCGGTCACCTCGCTTTGCAGGTAGGCGTTGTCGGTGCTCTCGAAGTAGCGGCCATGCAGATACCAGTAACCGGCAAACAGCAGGCCGAGCAGGGCCAGCACCAGGGCGGCCAGCAGGGGGATCTTCTTGTGTTGACTCATGATATTGGTTTTCCTGAACTGTGGCGGGCAGGCTAACATCGTGCAACTGTTTCGATTAGTATCCATTCATGAGATATACAGTTTCACTGGTGAAACAATGGACCTGAATGCTGCCTTAATCCTCGTTCGTATCGTCGACAAGGGCTCCTTTACCGCCGCTGCCCAGGAGCTGGGCATGACCAAGGCGACGGTGAGCCGCCGCATCGCCGAGCTGGAGCAGCGTCTCGGCGCGCGGCTGCTCTATCGCTCCACCCGGCAGCTCACCCTGACGGAAGCCGGTGAACAATATTATCTACGCTGCAGCAAGGCGGTGGAGGAGCTGGCCCAGGCCGAGCTGATGCTCAGTGCCAGCCAGCAGGAGGTGACGGGGACCCTCAAGCTGGCGGTGCCCATCGAGACGGGACAGCTGGTGGTGGGCAGGCTGGTGGCGAACTTCCTGCAAGCCTATCCGGGCATGAAGGTGGAGCTGGAGCTGACCAACCGCATCGTGGATCCCATCAGCGAGGGGCTGGATGCCATTGTGCGGGTCGGCGACATGAGCGACTCCAACCTGGCGGCGCGGCGTCTCTGGAGCACCGAGCGGCTGCTGTGCGCCAGCCCGGACTATCTGGCGCGCCACCCGGTGATCCAGAGGCCCGCCGATCTGGTGCATCACGAGCGGATCGCGGTCAGCACGGGGTTCCTCGCCTCGCACTGGTGTTTCGAGCTGGATGATCGTGAAGTGCTGGTGGATCCCCCGTCCCGCTTCCAGGTCAACAACATCACCTGTGCCAGGGAGGCGGCGAAGGCGGGGCTGGGGCTGGCTTCCCTGCCCGCCATGCTGTGCCATGATGAGCTGGCGAACGGGACGCTGGTCTCCTTGCTGCCGGAGTGGCAGCAACCCAGGGTACCCATCTACCTGCTGTTTCCCGAGCGGCGCCTGATGCCGCGCAAGCTGAGGGCATTCATCGATTTTCTGGTGGCCAACGGCCCGGCTTACGGTATCGACAAGCTGCTGTAAGGGTTTCGAGGACAACGTATGGATCAGTGGATTAACTTGTATCGCGCCTCTCACTCCCTGGAGGCGCATGCCCTGAAAGGGGCCTTGGAGGTAGAGGGAGTCAGGGTGCGCCTCAGCGGCGAAGGGCTCTCCGGCGCGCTCGGGGAGCTGCCGGTGGATCTGCTGCAAGTGACCCTGATGGTGAACGAGCGGGATCGTCAGCGGGCGGGCCGGATCATCGAGCGTTATCAGCAGCGCCAGGGCAACGGCTGGCTGTGCGGCCAGTGCGGGGAGGAGAACGGCGCCAACTTCGATATCTGCTGGCGCTGCCATCACGATCCCCAGGATCACTGAATGCCCCTCGCGCCCTCAGCGCAGGGTGAAGTCGATGTCATCCCCCGCATGGGCATCGTGGTAGGTGGCGAGATCCAGCTCCTTCTCGCTGCGGGCGATGAGCACGGAGACCAGGATGTCGCCGGAGACGTTGACCGTGGTGCGCGCCATGTCGAGGATCCGGTCTATGCCGGCGATGAGCGCCACCCCTTCCAGCGGCAGTCCCACGGCAGTGAGGGTCAGGGTCAGCAGCATCAGCCCGGTACCGGGTGTGCCCGCCGTGCCGATGCTGGCCAGTGTGACGATGCTGATGATGGTCAGGTAGTCCACCAGATGCAGATCCACCCCGAAGGCCTGGGCCACGAACAGGGCGGTGACCCCCTGATAGAGGGCGGTGCCATCCATGTTGATGGTGGCGCCGATGGGCAGCACCTTGGCGGTGATGGCGGGGGAGACCCCGAGCCTGCGTTCGGCGCAGGCCAGGCTGATGGGCAGGGTGCTGCTGCTTGAACTGCTGGTGAAGGCCACCGCCTGGGCATCGACGATGCTCTTGAAGTAGTGCAACGGGTTGAGGCGCGCCATCAGGAGCAGCAGGCTGCTGTAGACGCCAAGCACGTGGAGCAGGCAGCCGAGGTAGACGGCGCCGATCACCTTGAGCAGCGGCAACAGCAGGCTGACGCCGTACTTGCCGGTCATCCAGGCCATCAGGGCGCAGACGCCATAGGGGGCCAGGGCCATCACCATCTGGGTCAGCTTGAACATTCCCTCCGCCAGAGAGGTAAAGAACAGGATGGCGGGGCGGCCGCGTCGTCCGGTGGCGTTGAGGGCGAGAGCGAGGGCCACGGCGAACACGATCACCTGCAATATCTTGCCATCGCCCATGGCCTGCACCGGGTTGCGCGGCACCAGGTGGCTCAGCACGCTGGCCAGGGTAGGTTGCTGCGCCATGGCGCCCCGTTCATAAGGACCCATATTGGCGCCCATGCCCGGTTCCAGCAGCCAGCCCATCATCAGGCCGATGCAGATGGCGACGGCGGTGGAGCAGAGATAGAAGCCGATGGCCTTGCCGGCGATGCGGTCGAGCCGCTTGCCCTTGAGCAGGGCAGTGAGGCCTGCCAGGACGGAACAGAAGATGAGGGGCACCATCAGCATCTGGATGGTGTTGACGAACAGGACGCCGATGGGCTTGAGCAGCAGGGCCTGCTCGCTGAAGCAGAGCCCCAGACCTATCCCGGTCAGCATGCCGAGCAGAGTCTTCAACCAGAGCGGGCGACGGGTCCAGATCCGCCAGGGTTTGAAGACCAATCCATGGAACAGCATGACGCCAATGTCCTTATTTTCTGTCTGCGGTGGCAAAAAGGGGCGACAGTGTAGCCATCCCCCCGTCAGGTTGCCACATTATCGACAAAGCGGCGCTCACGACCAGCCCGCTGGCGTTAAAAAAGGCGTTTTGTTGGCCTATATCAAGAACCCTCTCCGGGCTTCGAGCTTTAATTGTCATCTGACATGATGATTAAAGAGGTTCGAGATGTCCCAATCGATACACGGTCACGAAGTGATGGAGATGATGCTGGAGCAGGAGAGTCCGTTTACCCGGGCCAGCCTCAGGGCGGCGATCGCCTCGCGCTTCGGTGCCGAGGCCCGGTTCCACACCTGCAGCGCCAGCGAGATGGACGCTGACGCCCTGATCGACTTCCTGGCCAGGCGCGGCAAGTTCATCGACTCGGAGTCAGGGTTCCAGACCCGCGCTGACAAGATCTGCAACCACGGATGATCGCCAGTGGCGAGCGCGGTGGGGCGCTCGCCGAATCCCGCCACCTTTGTTATATTTCGCCCTCCTTCCCCTCTTGTTGAAAGGTTCTGCCCGGGCGCTCTATGGACACATTCTCCGCTGCCGTCATGCTGTTTCTGATCATGGATCCGCTGGGCAACCTGCCGGTCTTCCTCTCCATCCTGCGCCATGTCGACCCCAAGCGTCGACGCAAGGTAATGCTGCGGGAGCTGTTGTTTTCACTGGTGATCATGATGGGCTTCCTGTTCGCCGGTCAGCAGATCCTGAGCTTCCTCAACCTGCGTCAGGAGGCGGTCAGCATCGCGGGGGGCATCATCCTCTTCCTCATCGCCATCAAGATGATCTTCCCGAGCCCCGGTGGCGTGACCGGGCTGGCGGCGGGGGAGGAGCCCTTCCTGGTGCCCATGGCCATCCCCATGATTGCAGGCCCCTCCATCCTGGCTTCCCTGCTGCTTCTGGCCAACCAGGAGCCGACCCGGATGGTGGACTGGTCATTGGCCCTGCTGATGGCCTGGGGGGCCAGCGCCGTGATCCTGATGTTCTACGAGCTGTTCAACAAGCTGCTGGGTGAGCGAGGACTCACCGCGGTGGAGCGGCTGATGGGCATGCTGCTGGTGATGATCTCGGTGCAGATGCTGCTGGACGGGGTACACCACTATCTGGCGGTGACGGGTCAGAACTGACGGGGCGAATGCTGATGTCAACGTGAAACGGGGCTTCTTGAGCCCCGTTTTTTTTGCGCGTCAGGCGGCAGCGGCCGGGCCGTCCGCCGAGGTTTCCAGCTTGCCCATGATGAGGGCGAGCAGGGTCTCCCGCAGCCAGCGGTGGCCCGGATCCTCCTCGTGGCGCTGATGCCAGATGAGCAGGTGGGAGATGCTGTCCAGGGCGATGGGCAGCGGCAGCGGCACCAGGGGATAGACCTGGGTCGCGTGGCGGGCATAGAGCCTGGAGAGGGTCACTATCATGTCCGAGTGCATGCCCATGCGCAGGGCCGCCTCGAAGGAGGGCACGGTCGCCTCGATCCGGCGATAGAGATCCTGTTCCGCCAGCTTGTGATCCAGCATCCAGCGATCCCGCCCCTCGCAGTAGGTCTGCACGTGGGGGTAGGCGAGGTAACGGGCGAGATCCCACTCGGGCTCCTGCAAGGCAGGGTGATCCCGTTGCACCAGGCAGGTGAGATCGTCGATGGTGAGCAACCGCTGGCAGATGGCGTTGGGCAGGGTGTCGAGGCGAAAATCCGAATTGATGCAGTTCTCCCGCACCGTGAAGGCGATATCCACCTGGCCCTGGCTCATCTCGGTCAGGCTGTGCTCGGTCCACTCCTCGTAGCGCAGGCGGATGCCGGGGGCCTGACGCTTCAGTTCGCTCAGGTAGAGGGGGGCAAACAGGGTGAAGGCGCTGTCCATGCTGGCAATGACGAACTCCCGCTCCGTGCTGGCGGGATCGAAATCCGGCGGCTGGATCAGGTTGTCCAGGGAGAGCAGTATGGGCTGCAGTTGCTGCTGGAGATCCAGGGCGCGGGGAGTGGGATCCATCCCGTAGGCCGAGCGTACGAACAGGGGATCGTCAAAGGTCTCCCGCAACCGTCCGAGGGCCTTGCTGACAGCGGACTGGCTCAGGTGCAAACGGCGTGCAGCCCGGCTGCCGTTGCGCTCTTCCAGCAAGACTTGCAGGATTATCAACAGATTAAGGTCTATGCGTGCAAGCTGTTCCAGCAACATGATATGAATCCTCTTCAATTCCTAGATGAATATATACCATTTGTTTTCATATCTTGGCGATCCTATGCTCGACGGGTCTCTCGCCCTGGTGGCGGCTGGTACAGGATGTAGCGGTTGAGGGGACAAGTAGCACCGACTCATACGGCGGCCCATGGTCGCCGTATTTTTTTGCGCCTCGTCGCCGTTTTTGCGCGATTTTTTCGCCAACTTGCACCTGCCTTGATTTTGCCCAACAATCGATACGCTTTCTTTTGATACAACCTCCAGGTATCTAACAGTCAGGAGTCTCCCTATGGGACTGGGTGGCATTCATATCTGGCATCTGCTGATCCTGCTCGTGGTCGTCGTCGTGGTGTTTGGCAGCAAACGCCTGGCTGGCGCCGGTGAGGATCTGGGCACTGCCATCAGGGATTTTCGCAACGCCTTGCGCGACGATGACAATATCCGGAATAAGTAGGAGTAAACGTATGTCTGTAGACGAGAAAGTGGAACTGAACGAGACCTGTGACAGTTGCGGCTGTTTCGCCGAAATTGGCACCATCATCGGCGAAGGTGACGACGTCATGGAGCTGGTGATCGAGGCCGCTGCAGAAGCCGACGCCCGCGAGAAATTTGCGGCTTACGAGGCGCTGGCCAAGCAGGTCACTGCCGAAGCCAAAAGCAGCAGCGAGCTGAGCCGGGGCCCGGATGGCGTGATCCTGAAGGCCCGCCTGCAATTCACCTGCACCGCCGAGAAGCTGATCTTCGAGATGCGCGCCCGCTCCCTCTGAGATCGTGATGACACGGCAGGCTTGCCTGCCGTCTTGCTCTGCCCCTCGCTTTTTCCCTCCCTTTGCGTTGTATAGTGAGTTATCCCACGGACGATCCGTTTTCCGTCCGGCATGCGCCGATCGGCAGAAGATCCCGCGACGCCCCATGACTTGGCGCAGGCGCCTTCTCTGACAGACCCGACGGTGCGCACCGGCCCACAGCGAGGTGGTTAAATCATGATGCGGCGATGGATCTGGGCCCTGCTGGCTCTCTGCTCTCTCCCTCTGCTGGCGGCGGATCTCAAGCCGCAGTTGCTGCCCCAGGCCGGTGATCTCGAACACATCCTGCAAAAAAAAGAGCTCAGGGCCCTGGTGGTCTATGAGCGGGGGTTTTTCTTTTTCGACAAGGGAGCCCAGTACGGCATCCTGGTCAATCAGCTTCAGGGATTCGAGCGCTGGTTGAACCAGACCTACCTGGCCAAGGAGAAGCTCAAGCTCAAGATCATTTATATCCCGGTGCGCCAGGACAAGCTGCTGGACTACCTCGCCGAGGGGCGCGGGGATCTGGTGGCCGCCAACCTGACGGTCACCCCCACCCGGCGTGAGCAGGTGACCTTCTCCCAGCCGCTGATCGCCCCCATCGAGGAGTGGGTGGTGAGCCAGCGGGATCTCCCTGCCTTCAATCGCATCACTCAGCTGTCCGGCCGGCGGATCTGGGTGCGAGCCAGCTCCAGTTATTTCGAGAGCCTGCACCAGCTCAACTGGCTGTTTCGGGAGCTGGGGTTGCCCCCGGTCTACATCGAGACGGTTCCCGAATACCTGCAGGACGGGGACCTGTTGGAGATGGTGTCAGCCGGGATCATTCCGCTGACGGTCACCGACAGCTTCAAGGGGCGGATCTGGCTCGACATGATTGGCGGCCTCAAGGCCCACAGGCTGATACCGCTGCGGGACAAGGGGCGAAGCGCCTGGGCCCTGCGCAACAACAGCCCGGAGCTGCTCAAGGCGGTGAACGCCTACATCTCGGAGTCGAGCAAGCGGACCCTCTACAGTGACATGACATTGCGCCGCCTGCTGGCGCAGAGCGATCGCATGAGCAACATACTGGCACCGGACCCGCTGGGGCGCCTGTCGACCATTCGCAAGGTACTGGAGGCCCAGGCGGACAAGTATCAGCTGGACTGGCTGATGCTGGCCGCGCTGGCTTACAAGGAGTCGGGGCTCAATCCCAATGTCGGCTCTCACCGGGGGGCCGTCGGCATCATGCAACTGCTGCCGAGTACCGGCAAGGAGGTGGGGATCCGAGGCGCCAGACTCACCAGTCTGGAGGGCAATGTGGAGGCGGCCTGTCGCTACATGCGACTCATCCTGGACACCTACTTCAATGATCCCGGGATGGACAGGCTCAATCGCCATCTGTTCGCCCTGGCCGCCTACAATGCGGGTCCGAACCGTGTCCAGGCATTGCAGGCCAAGGCGGCCGACAAGGGGCTGGATCCGAACGTCTGGTTCGGCAACGTGGAGCAGCTGGTGGCCAACGACGTGGGCCAGGGGCCCATCAACTACGTTGGCACCATCTACAAATACTACGTGGCCTACCGTTTCAGCCTGCCCCAGCTGGAGGGCAAGTCAGAGGCCATCGAGGCGGTGCAGCCCTGAGCCTGTCAATGCTGGCCGGGGAGGGGATCCTCGTGATGCTGCGCAAGGGGCTCCCAGCCCAGATCCCGGTGCTGCTGGTACCAGGGCATCAACAGCCTGGCCGGGGTGGGATCCGGTTGGCTGGCATGGGGTCTCTGACTGAGGGAGGGGTAGTCGCGCAGTTCCATCATCGGCTCCTTGACACTGGGCTATCGGGGCGGTTGTCTGGGTTATGCCACCACCAGATGACAGGGAGATGACCCTTGATCCCCGCCGAGTTTGCCTTGCTCGCCGATCCCGGCGCCGCCCTCAAGGCCCGATGCCAGTTGATCCGCCAGGCTCGCCACCGGATCCTCGCCCAGTATTACAGCTGGGAAGAGGACGGCAGCGGCAAGCTGCTGCTGGCGGAGCTGGTGCGGGCGGCCCGGCGCGGAGTAGTGGTGCAACTGCTCATCGACGATCTCTACGGCGGGGAGAACCGCTTTCTGGAGGCGGTGGCGGCGGAACCGGGCATCGAGGTACGCCTGTTCAACCCCTTCTGGCTGCGGGGCTGGCGTCCTCTGACCCTACTGCTGGAAGGGGTGCTGAGCTTTCGCCGCATCAACCACCGGATGCACAACAAGCTGCTGCTGGTGGATGGCAGCCAGGCGGTGATCGGCGGGCGCAACATCGGTGATCGTTACTTCGGGCTGGGAATGTCGCCTCACTTCATCGACCTGGATCTGGTCTGCCGCGGCCCCCTCTGTCAGCAGGCCGAGCAGGGGTTCGCGCTGTTCTGGCACAGTCGCTGGAGCCACCCGGTCCGTCGCCTGTTGAGACGCCCCTTGCTGCCAGCCGAAACCCGGGCCCTGAACGACTTCCTGCTGACCCTGACCGACCCCGCCATGGCGGCCGCCTATGATCTGCCGGCCACTCTGTTTGATGAGTGCCCCGTTCCCCTTTGCTGGCATCCCGGGCGAGGGCAGTGCTGGTTCGATCGCCCCGGCAAGGGGCTGGTCGCCCGGCCGACCACGGCGCCCCTGCTGGGACGCATGCTGGCGAGCAATCAGGGGGCCCTGAGGTTGGTGAGCCCTTACCTGATCCTGACTCGGGGGCTGCGTCGCCGGCTCAAGGGGCAGCGACGGCAGGGGGTCGACATCGAGATCCTGACCAACTCCCTGGCCAGCACGGACGTGCCCCTGGTCTATGGCGCCTATCGACGTCACCGTCCCTGGCTCGAGCATCAGGGGATCACCCTGTTCGAGCTGACGACGGAGGCGTTCAGTCTGCATGCCAAGCTGATCCTGATGGGGAAGGAGGAGGCGCTGCTCGGCAGTTTCAACCTGGATCCCCGCTCCCTGATGCTCAACACCGAGTTGATGCTGCATCTCCATAGCCCGAGGTTGTGCGACGAGTTGCAGCAACTCATCGATGGCTGGTTGCAGCAGGCCGTGCACCCGGTGGCGGCGTCCCCCTCTGCATGGCGGCGCCTACTGGCGCAATTGAGCGATTGGTTACCTTTGCATCGTTGGTTGTGAGTGGGATCCGCCTTGTGCGAGATCTCGCAAAGCCTTGTACGCCTTCGAGGATAACGTTTGCCATCCAAAAACGGGACTGGATTGCATCGTATTGTTTTTAATCGATTTATATTAAGGGCGCCGTAACAATCCAGGCTCCTCGACTGCATAGAGGTGCGTGTAGAACGGTTTTTTATTTTATTTAACTGCGTACTATCTCGAGTGCAAGGACAAACACGGCGGCTGGTCTGCCGTGTGGGTGACGGCAACAGGGGAAATGGGCCAACCGGATTGCTCCGGCAGGCGAGGCGGATCGGGAGCGGAAACCCGTGATGCCAGACAGACCCCGTGGTTGCGGGAGCCCAATATGGAACATGCTATTTGCGAGGGGGTGACATGCGAATGTTGCCCCATTTTTTTATGCCTGCCGTCCGTTTGGCCAATCAAAAAGACCGCCTGCTGGCGGTCTTTTGCGTGATGTCTCGGCGATCAGGCGAGGCCCGCCAGCAGACGACTCCAGTTGCGCTTGGCAACGAGGAAACCGTCTCGCAATGTGCGGTACTCCAGTTGCAGCCTGAGCCTGTCGTAGCGTGCGAGGGCTGTGCGCTTGCGCTGCTCCAGCAGTGACTTGCGGCTGGCATAGTAGTGCTGGATCTGCAGGCTCAGCTTGTCGTACTCCTCCTGCAGCAGTGCCTGCCAGCGTTCCCTGTCATCCTGCTTGTGCACTCTGGCCTGGGCGCGCTTGAGCTGCATCTCCAGCCTGGCCTGTTCGATGCGTTCCTCCGGGCAGGATCTCAGGTCTTTGGCGAGCCCGCACCAGGCGGCGGTGCGGATCAGCCACTTGGTGGGGTCGAACTGCCACCACTGGATGCCGTTGCGGTAGTCGTTCTCGAACAGGTGATGGAAGTTGTGATAGCCCTCGCCAAAGGTGAAGAAGGCCAGGATGCCGTTGTCCCGGGCGCTGTTGCGATCCGTGAACGGTTGGCTGCCCCAGATGTGGGCCAGGGAGTTGATGAAGAAGGTGGTGTGATGGGTCATCACCATGCGCAGCACCCCGGCCAGCAGCAACATACCGAGCAGATCCCCGTGCAAGAGGCCGAGCAGCAGCGGAATGCCGATGTTGGTGACCAGAGCCAGGGTCAGATAGTGCCTGTGCTGGAAGGCGACCACGGGGTTGTTTTGCAGGTCGCGCACATTGCTGTAGTCGTGGTAGGTATCGCGCTGGTATTCCCGCAGCATCCAGCCGATGTGGGAGTACCAGAAGCCGCGACCCGCACTGTAGGGATCCTTCTGGTTGTCATCCACGTGGCGGTGGTGGCGGCGATGATCCGAGGACCAGTGCAGCGCCGAGTTCTGCAGGGCGAGCGCGCCTCCGATGGCGAAGATCCATTGCAGGGCCGGGTGTGCCTTGTAGGCCTTGTGGGACCAGAGCCTGTGGTAGCCGGCGGTGATGGAGATGCCGCAATAGCAGAACAGCAGCAGGAAGCAGAGCCACTGCCAGAGGTCGTAGCCCTGGCTCAGTCCATACCAGGGGACCGCTATCAGTGCCGTCAGCCCGGAGAGGGCGAACAGCAGGGTGTTGGTCATGATGATCGGGGGGCGGTCCATTTCACTCGGCTCCTTTCAGCGAACAGCTGTTCACTATTCTCCATTGAGCCGGAATGCGGGTCAATGGTAAAAAAGTCGGAGACAAACCTGATCCTGGCCCCGCCTTCGGGTTATCATCTGGCCTCGCTAATCTCAAGGTGACTGTTTTCGTGGGTATTCGCGCGCAACAAAAAGAAAAAACCCGGCGTACGCTGATCGAGGCGGCGTTCAGTCAACTCTGCGCCAACCGCAGTTTCTCCAACCTCAGCCTGCGGGAAGTGGCCAGAGAGGCGGGCATAGCGCCGACCTCCTTCTATCGCCACTTTCGGGACATGGAAGAGCTGGGGCTGACGCTGGTGGACGAGGGAGGGCTGACCCTGCGCCAACTGATGCGCCAGGCGCGCCAGCGCATTGCCGGTGGTGGCAGCGTCATCAGCACCTCGGTGCAGACCTTCATGGAATTCGTCGAAAACAACCCGAACATCTTCCGGCTACTGCTGCGCGAGCGCTCCGGTACCTCGGCTGCATTCCGTCAGGCGGTGGCCCGGGAGATCCAGCACTTCATCGCCGAGCTGACCGATTATCTGGAAGCCACCACGCAGGCGCCACGGGAAGAGGCCTATATCCAGGCCGAGGCCATGGTGACCATCGTCTTCAGCGCCGGTGCAGACGCCCTCGACATGACCCCGGAAGAGTGCAAGGCACTGTCGGAGCGCACCATCAGCCAGCTGCGGATGATCGCCATGGGCGCCGAGGTGCAGAACCGCAAGCGCCACGAATCTCTCACATAACGCAAGGATGGACAGCCTCATGCATGAACCGAACGCGATTCCGAAGAAGCCCCTGGTGCTGGCCCTGCTGATCGGTATCTGTGGCGATGCCTTCCTGTCGGCCTTGATGGAGTCGGTCGTCCCCTTCTCCTTCTACCCCCTCATCGCCCTGTTGCTGGCGGCCAGCCAGCTCTATCAGCACTATCGCCATGAGCCCATGGTGGGCAACACACCCAGCTGCATCCTGCTCTGCTTCTTTATCGGCGTGTTCGGCCATTCTGCCCTGGTCAAGGTGCAGTACCCCGAGCTTGGCAGCAACTTCTTCTCCCTCATTGCCATGCTGCTGCTGCTTGCCGCCCTCTCCATCAAGCTGGGAATCAGCCTCGGAAAAACGCAGAAGGAGTGACGAATCACTCCTTCTGGTCGGGCCGGGGGTGGCCTAGTCGGCCCTGGGGGGGATCTCTCCCTGCTTCCTGGCGTCTATGATGGCCTGCAGCTTGGTGCGGATATCCATCATGCCGAACACCCCGAAGATCAGCACCTGGGTGAATTCGAGACGAGTGACAGCGAAGTAGGGTTTGCATGCCGCCTTGATCATGCTGGCCTGTACCCAGTGCATCAATATCACGATGACGCCGCACACAGGCAGAAAGCCGTTCAGTTTGCCCGGCAGGGTGCCCAGCAGGGCGAGTGCCACACCGAACCAGAAGAACAGCAGCACCCCCATCGCCAACAGATTAAACACCCGCTTCATCGTTTACCTCCCGTACATAGAGTTGATAGCAGACCTGATGTGATCGACCTGCTTGTCTTTGAGCCGTTGTCCAAATTGACGGAGAAGGGGACTGTACCCATCTCCCCTTTAAACAGCAGCGTCATGCTTGGTGTCCCGCAGATAGAGCTGATAGCAGACCTGACCAGCCTGCTTGTCCTTGAGTAGTTTCCAGCTGGCGGGCAGCGTCAGATCGGCCATCTCTTTTTCCCGCTCCAGATAGATGAGGGCATCGGATGCCAGCCAGCCGCGCTGCTCGAGCAGCTCGCACACCTGGGGCAGCAGCTCGCGACGAAACGGTGGGTCCAGAAAGACCAGATCGAACGGCGTGGCCGGGCCTTGCAGCCAGCTCACGGCATCAGCCTGGATCACCTGCCCCTGGCTGCTGCCCAGGGTCGTCAGGTTCTTCTTGAGCTGGTCGGCGGCGCCTCTGTCCATCTCGATCAGGGTGACCTGTTCGGCATAGCGGGACAAGGCTTCCAGCCCCAGCCCGCCGCTGCCGGCGAACAGATCCAGGCAGCGGGTACCGCGCACGTGGGGAGCCAGCCAGTTGAAGATGGTCTCCTTGACGCGATCCGTGGTGGGTCTGAGCCCTTCCACATCCCTGACGGGGAGTTTGCGCCCCTTCCATTGGCCGCTGATGATTCGTACCACGCCCGCTCGCCCCTGGGGGGCCGGGCTCTTGCTCGGGCTGTTACGGCTGGATTTCACTCTGGGCATCGCGTTTCGTCGTCAGAAAATAAAGTGATAGTATAAGGCGGTTCATTTTTATGCCGACCCGCCGAGGGACGGCTATCTTAGCAGTCAGCCTTTGATGTGAGTATTTTTAGATGGCAAAAGGTTTGTTTTCCTGGCTGGGTTTCGGCCGCAAGAAAGAAGAGGCTGAGGCCGTTCCATCGCAGGCGCCCGACGCTACCCCGGCGGTAGTCGAGTCGGAGGCCGCCGCTGTTCCCGCGCCTGTCGCCGATGTTGCCCCGGCTGATGCCCCCGCCGCCAAGCCCGAAGCGCCGCTGAGCGGCCCTGACGAAGGCCCCCTGGTTGTGGAAGAGCCGGAGGGCGAGCTTGAGCCCGTCATCGTCAATGAGGCCTTGATCGCCACCGAAGCTCAGGTCTCAGACGAAGCCATTGTCGCCGCCGAAGCTCGCGCCGTAGAAGAAGCCCGTATTGCCGCCGAGGCCCGCGCCGCGGAAGAGGCTCGCATCGCTGCCGAAGCCCGCGCCGCAGAAGAGGCCCGTATTGCTGCCGAGGCCCGCGCTGCGGAAGAGGCTCGCATTGCCGCCGAGGCCCGCGCCGCAGAAGAAGCCCGTATTGCCGCCGAGGCACGCGCCGCAGAAGAGGCCCGTATTGCTGCCGAGGCCCGCGCCGCAGAAGAGGCCCGTGTTGCCGCCGAGGCTCGCGTCGCGGAAGAAGCTCGTATTGCTGCCGAGGCACGCTCTGCGGAAGAAGCCCGTATTGCCGCTGAGGCCCAGGCTGCGGAAGAGGCTCGCATCGCTGCCGAAGCCCGCGCCGCAGAAGAAGCCCGTGTTGCCGCCGAGGCTCGCGCCGCGGAAGAGGATCGCATCGCTGCCGAAGCCCGCGCTGCGGAAGAGGCTCGCATTGCCGCCGAGGCCCGCGCTGCGGAAGAGGCTCGCATCGCTGCCGAAGCCCGCGCTGCGGAAGAGGCTCGTATTGCCGCCGAAGCTCAGGCTGCCGAGGAAGCTCGTGTCGCCAAAGAGGCCCAGCGAGCGGAAGATTTGCGTCTGGTCGCCGCGATGGAGGCTGAGGCCGCCGCCCTGGCCGCTCTGCCACTGGCCGCCAAGGTGGACGACGACACTCAGGAGAAGCCGCAGCGGGAGGGCTTCTTTGCCCGCCTCAAGCGCAGCCTGGTGCGTACCAGGGAGAATATCGGTTCCGGTTTCTTCGGCCTGTTCAGCGGCAAGAAGATCGATGACGATCTGTTCGAAGAGCTGGAGACCCAGCTGCTGACCGCCGATCTTGGCGTCGACACCACCACCCGCATCATCGAGGGGCTGGTACAGCACGCGGACCGCAAGCAGCTCAAGGACGCCGAGGCGCTCTACGGTCTGCTCAAACAGGACATGGGCGAGATGCTGGCCAAGGTCGAGCAGCCCCTGGTGATCGACACCAGCAAGAAGCCTTACGTCATCCTGATGGTCGGCGTGAACGGCGTCGGCAAGACCACCACCATCGGCAAGCTGGCCAAGCAGTTCCAGGCCGAGGGCAAGAGCGTGATGCTGGCCGCTGGCGATACCTTCCGTGCTGCCGCCGTCGAGCAGCTGCAGGTGTGGGGTCAGCGCAACAACATTCCGGTGATTGCCCAGCACACCGGTGCCGACTCCGCTTCCGTCATCTATGACGCCATCGAGGCTGCCCGCTCCCGCGGGGCTGACGTGCTGATCGCCGATACCGCCGGCCGCCTGCAGAACAAGAGCAACCTGATGGAGGAGCTCAAGAAGGTGGTGCGGGTGATGAAGAAGCTGGACGATGCGGCGCCCCACGAGATCATGCTTACCCTGGACGCAGGCACCGGCCAGAACGCATTGAGCCAGGCCAAGCTGTTCAGCGAGGCGGTGGGCCTGACCGGCATCACCCTCACCAAGCTGGACGGGACCGCCAAGGGTGGCGTCATCTTCGCGGTGGCCGACAAGTTCCAGATCCCGATCCGCTACATCGGGGTGGGCGAGGGGATCGACGATCTGCGCCCGTTCGTCGCCAACGACTTCATCGAGGCGCTCTTCAGCCGCGAAGAATAAATCCGGCTGACATGAGCCGGCCCGGCCGTGACAAGCACGTGTTCCATACCCCGACTCCGGTCGGGGTATGTCACTATGAGGGCGCACGCATGGCTCATCCGGGCAAGGATGACATGCGGCATGGTTGCGACCGGTGTTGTCATCCAGGTGTTGTGCCGGTACGGGGGAGTGAGCGCCCCATGCTTTATCCCGGTCGGGGTTTGTCAATCTCAGGGAACCGTTATGATTCGTTTTGACAAGGTCAGCAAGGTCTACAGTGGCGGTCATCAAGCGCTGCAAAAGGTCAGTTTTCACCTGCGCAAGGGGGAGATGGCCTTCCTGACCGGCCATTCGGGGGCGGGCAAGAGTACCCTCCTCAAGCTCATCAGCGTGATGGAACGGCCGACCGACGGCCGCGTCTTCTTCCACGGCGATGACGTCAGCCACATCCAGCGCAGTCAGATCCCCTACGTGCGCCGCCAGATCGGCATGATCTTCCAGGATCACCGCCTGTTGATGGATCGTACCGTGTTCGACAACGTCGCCCTGCCCCTGGTGATCGATGGCTACAGCCATGGGGACATCAACAAGCGGGTGGCGGCGGCGCTGGACAAGGTCGGGCTGCTCGGCAAGGAGCGCTACCAGCCGCGCATGCTCTCCGGTGGTGAGCAGCAACGGGTCGGCATCGCCCGCGCCATCGTCAACAAACCGCCGCTGCTGCTGGCGGACGAGCCGACCGGCAACCTGGATCCCCAGCTTTCCATGGACATCATGCGCCTGTTCGAGGAGTTCAACCGCTTCGGCGTCTCCGTGCTGATTGCCACTCACGATCTGGGGCTGATCGCCCGGATGCGCTACCGCACCCTGACCCTCAAGGCGGGTCGCATGTATTCGTCCGGGGAGGATCGCTGATGGCTATTGTTCGTCATAAACAGCCGCCGTTGCGTCGCTTGATGATGTATGGGGTGGATCATGTGCGTCAGGCCTTTGCCAGCCTGGGTGAGCTGTGGCGCAACCCGCTCGCCTCCCTGATGACCCTGGCAGTGCTTGGCGTGAGTCTGGCGCTGCCTTCCTGTTTCCACGTATTGCTGAAGAATGCCGAAGTGGTAGAGGGGAGCTGGCAGACCAGCTCCCAGATCTCTCTCTATCTGCGCAAGGATCTGCCGGAGCAGAGCATCCTCGACATGAAGCAGCGGATCCTGCTCTATCCGGAAGTGGAGTCCGTCACTTATATGAACCGTGACGAGGCGCTCAGGGAATTTCGGGAGATCTCCGGTTTCGGTGATGCCCTGGATTATCTGGACAGCAACCCGCTGCCGCCGGTGCTGAGCGTGATCCCGGATCCTCGGTGGCAGAATCCCGAAGGGGCCGCCGAGCTGCTCGCCAAGCTGGAGAACGAGCCCGGTATCGAGCAGGGCAAGCTGGATCTGCAGTGGTTGACCCGGTTGCAGGGGATCATGAACCTGCTGCGCCACACCATTACAGGTATCGCGGTGTTGCTGCTCTCCGCCGTGTTGCTGATCGTGGGCAACACCCTGCGCCTGAATATCCTGAACCAGCGCTCCGAGATTGAAGTGCTCAAGCTGGTGGGCGCGACCGATGCCTTTATCCACCGTCCCTTCCTCTATACGGGCATCTGGTTCGGGGTCATCGGCGGCATGCTGGCCTGGTGGCTGACCGAGGTGATGGTGATCTGGAGCGAGGGGGTGGTGAAGGAGCTGGCGGGGCTCTACAACAGCAACTTCCGTCTGGTGGGGATGGGGGCGTTCGACGGCTTCAATCTCATACTGCTGGGCGCCCTGCTGGGGCTGATCGCCTCCTGGTTCTCGGTGCACAGGCACATTCGCGACATAGAACCGTCCTGATTAATTTGTCAGCATTTTAAAGCGCTGGATTTTGCGAACTGGATCAAGTAAAAGAGTGGCCCGTTTCTGGCACGGGCCACTTTCTCAGAGTAATCTGAATGGTGTCTGCGCCGAGGATCATATGTGGATCCTCTGAACCTTTTGATTTATCAATGGTCTATTGACTGCAGCAGAATGAATACGGGTATGGCCCCTATGCCTTGCTCGTCTGACTTGGCAAGCATGTGAAGGTTGCGAGCTCCGCAACAATGGACTTAGCATGCTACTTTTCAGGGGTCCTTTACTGTGGCCCCTTTTTTTTGACTGTTCATTTATGATTCATGCCGTCAGCCTAAGATAGGCCGGGTTCATGCTGGGGTGATGTATGATGCAGCACGCAGAATGATACCTGGTCGGTAGACACGTCTTCTCAGGGTGTTAGACTGATTCGATTGAAAAGTAAGAGGTAGAACATGGGAACTTCATTGCAACGCACTATGGCTCTGATTCCGCAAGGTAGTCTGGAAGGCTATATCCAGGCCGTCAACTCGATCCCTGTGCTGAGCGCAGAGGAAGAGCGCGAACTGGCGATGCGTCTGCAGCAGGATGGCGATCTCGAAGCTGCACGCCAGCTCGTTATGTCGCACCTGCGTTTTGTCGTTCACGTGGCCAAGAGCTACTCCGGCTATGGCCTGCCTCAGGCCGATCTGGTGCAGGAAGGCAACATCGGTCTGATGAAAGCCGTCAAACGCTTCGACCCGAGCGTGGGCGTGCGTCTGGTCTCCTTCGCCGTGCACTGGATCAAGGCCGAAATCCACGAATATGTGTTGCGCAACTGGCGCATGGTCAAGGTGGCGACCACCAAGGCCCAGCGCAAGCTGTTCTTCAACCTGCGCAAGTCCAAGAAGCGTCTGGGCTGGCTGAACCACGAAGAAGTGCAGGCCGTGGCTGCCGACCTCGGGGTATCCGCTGCCGACGTCACCGAGATGGAAGCGCGCATGAGCAATTACGATCAGGCTTTCGATCTGGTCGGTGACGATGAAGACGAGGGTGGCTTCGCGCCGGTGCACTATCTGGAAGACAAATCTTCCGATCTCGCCGCGAACATCGAGAACGACAACTGGGACAGCCATGCCACCCGTCGTCTGAGTGCGGCCATGGCGACCCTGGACGAGCGCAGCCAGCACATCATTCGTGCCCGCTGGCTCGATGACGAGAGCAAGACCACCCTGCAGGAGCTGGCCGATACTTACGGCGTCTCGGCCGAGCGGGTGCGCCAGCTTGAGAAAAACGCGCTCAAGAAGCTGAAAGATGCCATGGATGCCTGACGGCCTCCTCCGGTAAGAAGCAGGGCCTGATGGCCCTGTTTTTGTTTTGCGGGGATCTGGTCGGCCTTGCCTTGGTTACCCTTGTGTATGGTATGTTGCCGCCACTGCCACAGTAGGGAGAGCAGAAGTGAAACTGTTGAACGACTTGTTTACCAACAACCGCGAGTGGGCGGAACGGATCAAGGCCGAGGATCCCAATTTCTTCGCTACCCTGTCCGCCCAGCAGGCACCCGAGTACCTCTGGATCGGCTGTTCCGACAGCCGGGTTCCCGCCAACCAGCTGATGGGGCTCTTGCCGGGGGACGTCTTTGTCCACCGCAACGTCGCCAACCTGGTGGTGCACACCGACTTCAACTGCCTCTCGGTGCTGCAATACGCGGTGGAGGTGCTCAAGGTGAAGCACATCATCGTCTGCGGCCACTATGGCTGCGGTGGGGTCAAGGCTGCGATGCAGAACCAGGAGCTGGGTCTCATCGACAACTGGCTGCGCAACATCAAGGACGTCTACTTCAAATACGGCGAACAGCTCGAAGCCATCGAGGATGAGCACGAGCGCTTCGACTACCTGTGCGAGCTGAACGTGGCCGAGCAGGTCGCCAACGTCTGTCACACCACCATCATCCAGAATGCCTGGCGCAAGGGGCAGGAGCTGGCGGTGCACGGCTGGATCTACGGCATCAAGGATGGCCTGCTGCACGATCTCGATCTCTGCATCAGCGGCCCTGACCAGATCCCGGACGTCTATCGCGCCTGGCCGGACATGCGTCCGCCCCATCGTCGCCGCTGAGGACCAGCTGGTGGCTCCTGCGCTCTACCTTCAGATAAAGCAGCACATCCTGGACGGGATCCGCGAACGCCACTATCAGGCGGGCGACCGGATCCCGACCGAGGCCGCCCTGTGCGAGCAGTTTGCCGTGAGCCGTATGACGGTGAACAAGGCGCTGCGTGAACTGGTGGCCGAAGGCTGGCTGGTGCGCACCGCCGGATCCGGCAGTTTCGTGGCCGACAGGCGTACCGAGTCGCCGCTCCTGGCGATTCGCAATATTGCAGATGAGATCGCCGAGCGGGGCAGCGAGTACAGCGCGCGGGTGATCCGGCTGCAACGTCAGGCCGCCGACGAGAAAGTGGCGGTGCGTCTGGGCCTGCGGGTCGGGGCGCCCACCTTTCACAGCCTCATCGTCCATCAGGCCGATGGGGAGCCGCTGCAACTGGAGGAGCGCTTCGTCGATGCCGAGCGACTGCCCGGCTATGGCGAGCAGGATTTCACCCAGCAGACGCCAAACAGCTATCTGATGGAGATCTGCCCCCTCTCCGAGATGGAGCACGTGGTAGAAGCCGTGTTGCCGAGTGCTGGTGAAGCCGGACTGCTGCAAGTGAGGGTCGACACCCCCTGCCTGCTGCTGCACCGGCGAACCTGGTCAGACGGCTTTCTGGTCTCCTATGCCAGATTGTTGTCGCCGGGTTCCCGCTACAAGCTGAGCTCCAAGACGCGTCTCGCATAATTGTATATACATATTAAGCATTTAAAAGCCCACCTCTCGGTGGGCTTTTTTGTGCTTACACTCTAATAAAGCCGCTGTTATCAAGATGTGAACTTGATCCTTTCTTTCTTTTCAGAGATCGGCTATAAATTATTGTATATACATTTAGAGGTCGGTATGAACAAGGAACTGTTGAACTGCGAGCGGGTCTGGCTCAACGTGACACCCGCCACCCTGCGCCCCGATCTGGCGGACTACGGCCTGCTGGAGCCCCATGCCCTTGGCGTGCGGGATGGCAAGATCCACGCTCTGGTCCCCATGCAGGATCTCAAGGGCCCCTATGCCGCCTCCTGGCAGGACATGAAGGGGAAGCTGGTCACCCCCGGTCTCATCGATTGCCACACCCACCTCATCTTCGCCGGCAGCCGCGCCGAAGAGTTCGAACTTCGCCAGAAGGGAGTCCCCTATGCGGAGATCGCCCGCAAGGGGGGCGGTATCATCAGCACGGTGCGCGCCACCCGGGCAGCCAGCGAGGAGCGGCTCTATGAGCTGGCGTTGCCGCGGATCAAGTCCCTGATCCGGGAAGGGGTCACCACAGTCGAAATCAAGTCCGGTTACGGCCTCACCCTGGAAGACGAGCTCAAGATGTTGCGGGTGGCCCGTCGTCTGGGAGAGACGCAGCCCATCCGGGTCAAGACCACGCTGCTGGCGGCCCATGCGGTGCCGCCGGAGTATCGCGACGATCCCGACTCCTGGGTCGAGACCATCTGCCAGGAGATCATCCCGGCGGCGGCCGAGGCAGGTCTCGCGGATGCGGTGGATGTCTTCTGCGAGCACATCGGCTTCTCCCTTGCCCAGACCGAGCAGGTCTATCTGGCGGCGGATCAGTACAACCTCGCGGTGAAAGGGCACATGGATCAGCTCTCCAACCTGGGGGGCAGCACGCTCGCCGCCCACTTCGGCGCCCTCTCGGTGGATCATCTGGAATATCTGGATCAGGACGGGATCCAGGCGCTGGCCCACCGTGGCGTGGTCGCCACCCTGCTGCCCACCGCTTTCTATTTCCTCAAGGAGACCAAGCTGCCCCCGATCGCTGCCTTGCGCAAGGCGGGGGTACCCATGGCTGTCTCTTCCGACATCAACCCGGGCACGGCTCCCATCGTCTCCCTGCGCATGGCCATGAACATGGCTTGCACCCTGTTTGGCCTGACCCCGGTGGAGGCCATGGCCGGGGTGACCCGCCACGCCGCCAGGGCGCTTGGCGAGCAAGAACGGCTGGGGCAGCTCAAGGTCGGCATGCTGGCGGATTTCCTTGTCTGGAACTGCGGCCATCCGGCCGAGCTCAGCTACCTCATCGGTGTCGATCAGCTGGTGAGCCGTGTGGTCAACGGGGAGGAAACCCTTCATGGATAAGTTCAACGGGATCGACATGTCGGTCTGGCAGGGGCGTCAGGATCCCGAAGACGGCGAGCTGGCCCTGCGCTGGCACGACAGGGTGCAACCCTGGCAGGGGAATCGCGAACCCGGCGTGGTACTGCTCGGCTTTGCCTGTGACGAAGGGGTGCGCCGCAACAAGGGGCGGGTCGGTGCGGCCGGTGCACCGCTGGCGGTGCGCAAGCTGCTGGCCAACACGGCCTGGCACCTGGGCGCCCCCGTCTATGACGGCGGGGATCTGGCCTGTGAGGACGGCGATCTCGATGCCGCCCACGGGCGCTTGGCCGAGCGGGTCGCGAGTGCGCTGGATCAGGGGCACTTCCCCCTGGTGCTGGGAGGCGGCCACGAGGTGGCGTTCGGCAGCTGGAGCGGCCTGAACCGTCATCTTGGCGGCGAAGGGCGGGTCGGGATCATCAATTTCGACGCCCACTTCGATCTGCGCATGAAACAGGAGCAGGCGAGCTCGGGCACCCCCTTCTTCCAGATTGCCGAGCAGTGTGCTGCCCAGGGCACCCCCTTTCACTATGCCTGTCTCGGGGTGGCCGAAACCGCCAATACCGCGGCGCTCTTTGCCCGCGCCGAGGCGCTGGGAGTCTGGCACGTGCTGGACGAAGCGATGACGCCGACCGAACTGCCAGCCTTGCTAGGCGGGCTGGATGCCTTCATCGCCCGTTGCGACCACCTCTATCTCACCATCGATCTCGACGTGCTGCCGGCGGCAGTGATGCCGGGAGTCAGCGCTCCCGCCGCTCGCGGCGTGGAGCTGGCGGTCATCGAACCGCTTATCGCCCATATCCGGGCCAGCGGCAAGCTCAGGCTCGCCGATCTGGCCGAGTACAACCCGAACCTGGATCAGGACAACCGCAGTGCCCGTGTGGCCGCGCGCCTGGTTCACCAGTTGACCAAGTAGTGGCGCACCGCGCCGCCTGACTGCATCGCTAAACAAGGAGTGTCTATGTCTGTACAACACCAGGATCCCCGCCACGATCCGAGCCGCGTGATCCGTGCTCCCCACGGCACCCAGCTGACCGCCAAGAGCTGGCTCACCGAAGCGCCACTGCGGATGCTGATGAACAATCTGGATCCGGATGTTGCCGAGCATCCCCAGTCCCTGGTGGTGTACGGCGGCATCGGCCGCGCCGCCCGCAACTGGGCCTGCTATGACAAGATCGTCGAGGTACTGACCCGGCTCGAGGACGATCAGACCCTGCTGGTGCAATCCGGCAAGCCGGTCGGGGTGTTCCAGACCCACAAGGATGCGCCGCGGGTGCTCATCGCCAACTCCAACCTGGTGCCCCACTGGGCCAACTGGGAGCACTTCAACGAGCTCGATAAAAAGGGTTTGATGATGTACGGCCAGATGACCGCTGGCTCCTGGATCTACATCGGTACCCAGGGCATCGTGCAGGGCACCTACGAGACCTTCTTCGCGGTGGCGAACCAGCACTTCAACGGCGAGCCCAAAGGCCGCTGGATCCTGACCGGGGGCCTGGGTGGCATGGGCGGTGCCCAGCCCCTGGCCGCCACCATGGCCGGTTTCTCCATGATCGCCGTGGAGTGCGACGAGACCCGTATCGATTTCCGTCTGCGTACCCGCTACGTCGACAAGAAGGCCCACAGCCTGGATGAGGCGCTGGCCATGATCGAGGAGGCCAAACGCAGCGGCACCGCCGTCTCCGTCGGCCTGCTCGGCAACGCCGCCGACGTCTTCGCCGAGCTGGTGGCTCGCGGCATCACGCCGGACGTGGTGACCGACCAGACCTCCGCCCATGACCCGGTACACGGCTACCTGCCCCAGGGCTGGAGCGTGGCCCAATGGCGCGATCTGCAAAAGAGCGCACCGGACGAGGTCAACGTGGCGGCTCGCCGCTCCATGGCCCGTCAGGTCGAAGCCATGCTGACCCTGCAATCCCGCGGCGCCGCCACGCTCGATTACGGCAACAACATCCGCCAGATGGCGCTGGAAGAGGGGGTCAAGAATGCCTTCGACTTCCCGGGCTTCGTGCCGGCCTACATCCGCCCGCTGTTCTGCGAGGGCATTGGCCCGTTCCGCTGGGTGGCGCTCTCCGGCGATCCGGAAGACATCTACAAGACCGACCAGAAGGTGAAGGAGTTGATCCCCGACGATCCCCACCTGCACAACTGGCTCGACATGGCCCGCGAGCGCATCGCCTTCCAGGGCCTGCCGGCGCGGATCTGCTGGGTTGGCGTCAAGGATCGGGTGCGCCTGGGCCTGGCCTTCAACGAGATGGTGAAGAACGGCGAGCTGAAGGCACCGGTCGTCATCGGCCGTGACCACCTGGACTCCGGCTCGGTGGCGAGCCCGAACCGCGAGACCGAATCCATGATGGATGGCTCCGACGCCGTTTCCGACTGGCCGCTGCTCAACGCCCTGCTCAACACCGCCGGCGGCGCGACCTGGGTTTCCCTGCACCACGGTGGCGGTGTGGGCATGGGCTTCTCCCAGCACTCCGGCGTGGTGATCGTCTGTGACGGCACCGACGATGCCGCCAAGCGGGTCGGCCGCGTGCTGCGCAACGACCCGGCCACCGGGGTGATGCGTCACGCCGACGCCGGCTACGAGATTGCCATCAACTGTGCCCATGAGGCGAAACTGGATCTGCCGATGATCGACGCCACCGGCAAAGGGGTGAAATAAGATGTTCGAACTCAATCTGCAACCGGGCAAACTCTGCCTCGCCACCCTGCGCCGTGTCAGCCGCGAGCCGGTACACGTCAGCCTGGATCCGGCTGCCCTGGCGGGGATCCACGCCTCCGCCGCCGTGGTCACCAAGGTGATCGAGCAAAACCGGGTGGTCTACGGCATCAACACCGGCTTTGGCCTGCTGGCCAACACCCGCATTCCGGTGGAGCAGCTGGACGAGCTGCAACGCTCCATCGTGCTCTCTCATGCGGCGGGGATTGGCGAGTACATGGATGACGCCACCGTGCGGTTGATGATGGTGCTCAAGGTCAACTCGCTCGCCCGTGGCTTCTCCGGCATCCGGCTGACGGTGCTCGAGGCCCTGATGACCCTTATCAACGCCGAGGTCTACCCCGTGGTGCCGAAGAAGGGCTCCGTCGGCGCTTCCGGCGATCTGGCGCCCCTGGCCCACATGAGCTGCCTGCTGATCGGTGAAGGCAAGGCCCGTCACAAGGGCGAGCTGATCGACGCCGCCACTGCCCTGAAGATTGCAGGACTGGAGCCCATCGCCCTGGCGCCGAAAGAGGGGCTGGCCCTGCTCAACGGCACTCAGGCGAGCACCGCCTTCGCGCTGGAAGGGCTGTTCCATGCCGAGGATCTCTACGCCGGCGCCATCACCATCGGTGCCATGAGCGTTGAAGCGGCGCTGGGCAGCCGCCGGCCGTTCGATGCCCGCATCCACGAGGTGCGCGGTCAGCGCGGCCAGATCGATGCGGCCGCCTGCTACCGCCACCTGCTGGTGGACGGCAGCGAGATCGGCATGTCCCACCACAACTGCGAGAAGGTGCAGGATCCTTACTCCCTGCGCTGTCAGCCCCAGGTGATGGGTGCCTGCCTGACCCAGATCCGTCAGGCCGCCGAGGTGCTGGTGTGCGAGGCGAACGCGGTCTCCGACAACCCCCTGGTGTTTGCCGAGGATGAGGAGATCATCTCCGGTGGCAACTTCCACGCAGAACCCGTGGCCTTTGCCGCCGACAACCTGGCCCTGGCCATCGCCGAGATCGGGTCGCTGTCCGAGCGGCGCATGGCGCTGCTCATCGACTCGCGCATGTCCGGCCTGCCGGCCTTCCTGGTGAACAACGGCGGCGTGAACTCCGGCTTCATGATCGCCCAGGTCACCTCGGCGGCGCTCGCCTCAGAGAACAAGACCCTGGCCCACCCGGCCTCGGTGGACAGCCTGCCCACCTCGGCCAACCAGGAGGACCACGTCTCCATGGCCACCTTCGCCGGTCGCCGGCTGGCGGACATGGCCGAGAACACCCGCGGCATCCTGGCGGTGGAACTGCTGGCAGCGGCCCAGGGGCTCGACTTCCGCGCTCCCCTGCGCTCCACCGAGCTCATCGAGCTGGCCAAGGGCCGTCTGCGGGAAGAGGTCAGCTTCTATGACAAGGACAGGTACTTTGCACCGGACATCGAGGCGGCCGCCGCCCTGCTGGGCCGTGCCAGCTACAACGACCTGATCCCGGCCGGGACCCTGCCCAGCCTCTGACCCCGAGTCTGAGCAACCATAAATAAGACCGCCCATGGGGCGGTCTTTTCATTTCCGTCTCCCGCGCCTCGTGTCGGGGCCATCGGAAGCGCGCTGCGCAGAGTGGCAGCAGGCAGGTGGTGGCGGCCTTATCCGTGTTCAAACATCCGGAACAGACAAACCACGAACAGCACTGGGGTGAGTGCTGGCAGCCTTATCCGTGTTCAAACATCAGGAACAGGTAAACGACAAACAGCACAAGATGGGTGGCGCCGTGCAGGGCGTGGGTGCGGCCGCTGCTGAAGGTCACTTTACAGACCATGAGGGTGGTGATGAGCAGCACCATGTCGGCAGGGGAGAGGCCCAGGCGCACTTCCTGCCCCATCAGGGAGCCGATGAAGAGCACGGAGGGTACCGTGAGGGCGATGGTGGCCAGCACGGAGCCGAAGTAGAGATTCATGGCCCGCTGCAACTGGTTATTGAAGGCCGCCTTGATGGCGCCGACCGCTTCGGGAGCCAGCACGATACAGGCGACGATGAAACCACCCAGCGCCATCGGGGCTTCCATCACGTGCACCCCGTAGTTGATGGGGATGGCCAGGGTCTTGGCCAGCAGGATCACTACCACCAGGTAGGCGAGCAGCAAGAGGGTGTGATAGACGTTGCTCTGCAGCGGGCCGTGGTGATCCTCGAGATCCTCATGATCACTGTCGACGAAGAAGTGGCTGTGGCTGCGGGTCTGGATCAGCAGGAAGACACCATAGAGCAGGATGGAGATGATGATCAGCATCCATGACATGGCCTTGGAGAGGCTGCCCAGGGTGCCGCCCTGGGTGAAGTTCGGCAGGACCAGACAGAGCAGTGCCAGGGGAATGATGGCTACCAGATAGGATTTGACCCCGTCCAGATTGAAGTTCTGGGTGTGATAGCGCCAGCCGCCAAACAGCAGGGTGAAGCCCACCAGACCGTTGGTGACCAGCATCACTACCGCGAACATGGTGTCACGGGCCATGGTGGGATTGGGATCGCCGGTCAGCATGACGGAGGAGATCATCACCACTTCCAGGGAGATGACCGAGAGGGTCAGGATCAGGGTACCGAAGGGTTCCCCGAGCTTGATGGCGAGGGCGTCAGAGTGACGCACGACGGAGAAGATGGCCCAGGTCACGATGGCAAGCAGGGCCAGCGACACCGGCAGGTAGACCGCAAGGGGGGTTGTCTCTGCCAGCAGGTCGCTCCCCAGGGTTTTGAAGAAGAGCAGGGTCAGCAGACCGGCAGGCAGAGCAATCTCTTGTCGGATAAAAGACTTCATAGGCAGTGGTTCTCATCTCGGGGCGGCCTCGGCCGACGGGGTATGGAGCGACTTGGTGCACCCAAGGTGCACAGACCCATGATAAGGGGAGATGCTCCTCATGCGGAGCATCATTTTGTTGCAAAGGGTGAGAGGCGGGGCAGATACCGCCTCAGTGCGGGTCGGAGGGGCTGGTTGTCTCGCCCTCTTGCCATGCCATCAGCCAGATCTTCAGTTTGCTCAGGGGCATGGGCTTGGCATAGACGTAGCCCTGGATCAGGTGGACTCCGTGGCGATGCAGATAATCCACCTGCTCCTGGGTTTCGACCCCTTCGGCGATCATCTCCATGCCCGATTTGAGGCCAAAGGCGATGGTGGCATCCAGCACGCTGCGCTTGAGGTCGTCCGTGCCTATGGTATCCACGAACATCTTGTCGATCTTGATCTGGCGAATGCCGAGCCGTTGCAGGTAGGCAAAGCCGCCATAACCGGTGCCGAAGTCATCCAGCTTGAAGTGATAGCCCCTCTCCTGCAGGGCTGCGATCTCCGCCATGGCCCCCTGGATGTGCTTGATGGGATCCCGCTCGGTGAGTTCGAAGGTGAGGCGGGCCGGCGAGGGCCAGCCATGGCGCTGCAACTGGGTGCGCAGACGAGGCTGCTCGATATGGCCCGCCACCAGATTGACACTGACCCACTGATGCGGGGCCAGGACGGGGAGATCCGCCAGGATGCGCTCCAGCAGTTGGTCCGTCATCGGCAGGATCAGCCCCTGCTCCTCCGCATAGGCGATGAAGGTGCCTGGCGACACCAGATCCCGTCCTCGCTGCCAGCGCAGCAAGGCCTCGAATCCCACCACCCTTCGGTTTCTGCTGTCCACTATGGGCTGATAGAAGGGGATGAACTCCCGCCGAGCCAGTCCTCTTTGCAGCAATCCTTTGAGGGAGCGCCGGTAGTTTCTAAGGCTCCAGTAGAGGGCAGCCAGCAGCGCCCCCAGCGCCCCGGCCGACCAGAGGCCATCGCGGTGTATCTGTGAGCGGGCGTAGCGTTTCAGTGCCTCGCCAGCCCAGAGGGTCTGCTCCACCTGATGCTGGGGATCGAAACTGAGCAGCCGCATCGGGTTTGCCTCTTCTCGAATGTGCTTGTTGCCACGGGGGAAAAAGAGCCCGAACTGGGCCGGGTGCTTGTGGTTGAACTCCAGATAGAAACAGTCGTTGCAGGGGGTGCGCAGCAGCTCATGGCTCCAGCTGCTGTCGAGCACCCAATAGGCCAGATTGCCGTTGCGTCTCGCATAGACCAGGGTTTCGCGTTCGGTATCGAACATGGGGGCCGTGCTGGAGAGGTGAAAATCAGGGGAGACCGGCATGCCGGCGTCGGCAAGCTGGGGCAGCGCGGGGCCCAGGGTGGAGCAGCCGCTCCCGTTGGCAAGCTGCAGGCCGGCCAGGCGAATATGGCGGTTGTAATACTGGGGTGAGCGCAGCAGCGCCATGTCTGTGGGGCCGCAATCGAAGGCAAAGTGGGCGAGTTGGGCGGGGACATCGTGATCCAGGAGCAGGTTGCGCTCCTGCTGGTAGTCGAGCAGAGCCCTTTCCTTTGTCTGCAACAGGTGGTGAGCCAGTTTGTCGCTCAACAGGGGGGTGAGCAACAGCATCAACAGCGGGGGCACACAGAAGAGGGCCAGAGGAATCCATAGCGGAGATCGTGCTGACATGGTGAGCATCCTTCTTCCATGAAATGAAACAATCCGATTGAGACTCAAGCATCATAGCATTAGCTGCATCGATTTGAGCCAAGTTGGTCACACTTGGAACAAAAACGATAATTAATTGATAAATAAAGGATATGGCTACACACCTGAACAAGATTCAATCGCTGACCTGTCATAAATGACAATTGTCCAGCTTATCTGAAGTGGCTAAAGTAGCGGTGCGGTTTGACTCACCGTGTGTTCAATACTCCTGTATCTATTTTTGTCAGTAGCACAGAGTGTTAGTTTTGATATGAGTGTTTCTTTTGGTCCCCGTTGTGGGACCATTTTTCTGTCCGCTCCTCAGCCTGTGTCCCCTCGCTCTCTCCCTTGATGCCTCTCTCTTTTGCGACCTGCACTACGGCGCCGCATGACGCAGCCGCCCGCTTATTTGCAGAAGCGGGATCTTCATCCATAGGCGGCGTTTGGTCTGGGCTGATACCATGATGCCCTATGGATGCTGTCGGCTACGGAAAGGCACATGAAACTGACCACTCAACTCGTCTCTTTTATTACGCTGTGCGTGATCTCGGCCATGGCCATGGTGATGCTCGGCGGGGTCTTCAGTTTCCGCCAGATGGGAATGGAGCTGCAGCAGAACCGGGTCGACTCCCTGGTAGAGATCATCGACAAGCAGCTCGGGGTGACCGATGACCAGCAAGCCCTTGCCCGCTGGCTGCCCTCCCTGTTGCGGGCCTCCCATGTGGTGGAGCTGGAGATCCGTCAGGACAAGCAGCGAGTCTACTGGTTTCGCGATGTGCAGCAGCAGACGGACGAGAGTCTGCTGATCGCCTACAGCGAGGCGATCCCCAATCAGGCCGGGATGCGGGCCGACTTCAAGCTGGACAGGCCGTTCAAGGAGTTCGAGTACTCCATGAAGGCGATGTTCGGCATCTCTCTGGGTATCTTCATCGTGGTGTTCGGGCTCTGGTACTCCATCCGCTGGCTCCGCCAGCAGTTGCGCGGTGCCGAGCTGCTGGCGGAGCGTGCCCAGCTGATCCTGGATGGCAAGCTCACCAAGCTGGCCCATGATCCCGCCGAGGAGTGGCCGGCTCCCGCCAGCCAGGCCCTCGACTACCTGCTGGCCGAGCTGGCGGACGCCCGCAAGGAGCGCAGCCGGTTCGACAACTTCATCCGCAGCAACGCCTTCGTCGACAAGACGACGGGCATCGGCAACCGCCTCTTCTTCGACAACCGGCTGGAAAGCGCCATCATGGAGGCGAGCGTGATCAGTGGCGGTGTGCTGCTGATCGAGCTGGCCGGTCTGGAAGAGCTGGATCCCGAGCTGAGCGGGCGCCCGAGCCAGGAACTCCTGATGGAGGCGAGCGCCACCATCGCCGCCTTCGTGCGAAAGCACAGCGGAGCCCTGCAGGCGCGCTATGCCGGTCAGGTCTTTGCCGTGCTGCTGCCGAACATGTCAGAGAGCGAGATGGTGGACGGCGCCAGCCAGTTGCTCAAGAGTCTGCAACGACTGCACTGGCCCGAAGCGGTCAATGCCGACACCGCCGTCTATCTCGGTGCGGTCTGCTATCAGGCACAGGATTCCCTGCTCAAGGTGCAGGAAGAGGCGGAGCTGGCGCTCAAGAGCGCGCGCCTGCAAGGACACAGCGGCTGGTTCCTGTTCGAGAAATCCCTCAACGAGGAGGCGAGCAGCAAGGGAACGGTGCGCTGGCGCACCCTGATCAGCCGTCGCATCGAGGAGCAGGGCATCGACTTCTACGTCCAGCCTGTGCAGCAGGAGCGGGATCAGGTGGTGTTGCAGCAGGAGCTGCTCATCCGCCTTCACGACGAGCAGGGCCGGGAGCTGCAGGCGGGGGTCTTCATGCCCATGGCGGAGAAGGCCGGTCTGCTGCTGCCGCTGGACAGGCTGGTGGTGGCCCGAGCCTTGCGACTGCTGCGCCAGCGACCGGCATCGAGCTGCCCCATCAGCCTCTCTCTGTGCGCCCAGAACCTGCTCACCCGCGAGTTCCAGCGCGAGCTCTTCTTCGAGCTGTTCCAGTTGCCGCGCAGTACCAAGGAGGGGTTGATCCTGCAGTTGTCGGAGTCCCAGGTGACCCGCCACTACGAGGCCCTCAAGCGGCCGCTTCGGGCGATGCGCATGCTGGGGTGCAGGCTTGCCATCGATCATGCGGGCCAGGACGTGGTGAGCACCCAGTACATCAAGGAGTTCGAGATCCACTTCCTCAAGCTGCACCCCAGCCTGGTGCGGGAGATCCACCTGCGCCAGGTCAACCAGATGGCGGTACGCAGTCTGGTGGGGGGCTGTGCCAATACCCAGGCCCGGGTCATCGCGGTGGGGGTAGAGAGTGGCGACGAGTGGAAGATGCTGCGACACCTGGGCGTGCATGCCGGTCAAGGTCCCTGGTTTGCCGACCCCGAGCCCCTCAACCTGCTTGACTAGCGCCCCGGCCGGGGTGACAGGCGGCCCTGCTCCTCCAGGCCCGCCAGCCCCTGCAAGCCACCTGTGTGGATGAAGATGATCTTGCTGCCGCGCGCAATGCGGCCTGCCGCCAGTTCGCGAAACAGCCCCCACATCGCCTTGCCACTGTAGATGGGTTCCAGCGGCAAGCCGGTTTCGGCACTGAATGCCTGCACCCATTGCCAGAGTGCCGGACTGAACCTGGCATAGCCGCCATCGTGGTGATCCAGCGCAATGCGCCAGCCCGGAGTAGTGGCCGCTGCCGGATGCAACCGGCATACCTCGCCGGTGATGAAGTCGGCCCCCTTGAGTACCGCGATGGCCAGGATCTGCTCCTGCGCCCGCTTGCCCGCGATGAGCCCCGCCAGGGTGCCGCCGCTGGCGCAGGGCAGCACCCAGAGATCCGGCGAGAAGGGCACCTCGTCGACCAGCTCGGCCACCCCGGGGATGGCCAGCGGGCTGCTGCCTCCTTCCGGTACCAGCAGGGTGTCGTCATCCTCGAACCGGGCAAGCCATTCGGGATCCTGGCGCCGGCGATAGTCCTGCCGGTCGACAAAAACGAGATCCATACCCCAGCCTTTGGCCGCTTTCAGGGTGGGATTGCTGACGGTATCCCCTTCACCGCGTATGATGCCCGTGGTACGCACTCCCAGTCTGAGTCCTGCTGCGGCCAGGGCGTGGATGTGATTGGAGTAGGCGCCGCCAAAGGAGAGGATGTGGCCCTTGCCCAGCATCTGTGCCTGTTGCAGATGGTATTTGAGCTTTCGCCACTTGTTGCCGGAGAGGGTCGGGTGGATCAGATCATCCCGCTTGCACCAGAGCGTGACGTCATGGGCGGCCAGCAGAGGATGCCGGATCCGGTGCAGGGGGGAGGGGAGCTGAAGGGGAGCCATGGGATCGTCTCCCGTGGGTGCCAGCGTGGCCGTCGATGCGTCGTTTGTCATAAAGTTGGAGGCTAATAGCCTGTTTATGTTAAGGTTTAGTCCGTTTTACGCGGCCAGGTGAAGATCCAGATGAAGTCACTGTTCAGGCGTTCTCCCTCCAGCCATCAGGTCGGGATCCTGCTGGCCAGCGATCGCATTCTGCTGGCCTGCGTGGACCCCGCTCCCGTGTTTGCCAGCCAGCCTGTCAACGGCCCCCACGACTGGTCCAAGGCCCTGGCCGAGCTGTTTTCCCGGCACGGTCTGGCCAAGTCTAAGGTGCGGGTGGCCCTCGCGGCCAGCCTTTATCAGCAGATCCAGATCGACAAGCCCGCCGTCCCCGATGCCGAGATGGCGGGGGCCCTGCCCTGGGCCATCAAGGATTTCGTCAACGAGCCGGTGTTGCAGCTCGCCATGGATTATGTGGACCTGCCGACGCCCCCTGCCGGGCGTCCGCGCATCAACGTTGTCTGCATGCCCAAGAGCCGGGTGCAGCAGGTGGCGGATGCGGTCAACGGCGCGGCGACCCTGGAGGCCATCGTCAGTGACGAGCTGGCCATGACGGCCCTCTACGAGGCGGACCAGATGGTGCGCATGCTGCTCTGGCAACCCCGGGGGCAGGAGCTGCAACTGCTGGTCTTCCATCGGGGCGGACTCTGCTTCTCCCGCCAGTTGCGCGGATTTGCGAGCCTCACCGGCAGCCATGAGCCAGATGCCGACCAGCTCGACGCGCTGGCGCTGGAGATCCAGCGATCCATCGATTATCTGGCCGGCCATCTCAAGCTGCCCGAGCCCGGCCAGTTGCAACTGGCCATCGCCTCCTCCGCCATGGGGGTACTGGTGCGTCACCTGGAACAGACATTCGGTTTCCCGGTATCGGCCATGGCAAACAAGGCGGTACTGGCAGGAGTCGAATACCTCAGTGCCTATGGTGCGGCCCTGGGCAGGAGCGACTGATGAAACACCATATCAACCTCTATGGCGCCGAATTCCGGCCTAGACGCCTGTGGGCCAGCCTGCCCCAGATGGCGTTGGTCTGGGGCGGCGTCCTGGTGCTGCTGCTGGGGGCCACCCTCTTCTATGGCTTGCAACAGCAGGGCCTCGATCGTGAATTGGCTGGCGTGCGGGCACAGCTCGACGTGCAGCGCGGCGAGGCCAGGCGTCTCGATGCGGAGCTGGCGCGCCATCTGGCGAATGCAGACTTGCAGCGACAACTGGCCGACAAGCGGGAAGAGCTGGGGGCCAAACAGGCGCTGATGCAGCAGCTTGGCCACCTCTCCCTGCAAAAATCCCAGGGCTATGCGGGGGTGATGGCGGATCTGGCCCGCCTGCGGGATCCCCGCCTCTCCCTGCAACGGATCGAAATTAGCGACGGGCGCATCAACCTCGCGGGCGTGGCCGAACGCAGTCAGGACGTGCCCGCCTGGGTGAACCGCTTCAAGCAGACCCCCTCCCTGGCGGGCAAGCAGTTTGGCGAGCTCACCCTGAGTCGGGACAAGGAGGGCCAGCTTGCCTTCCAGCTCAGTGGCATAGCGCGGGAGACTCCCTGATGGACATGAAGGCACAATGGCAGGGATGGGCGCAGCAGATCGCAGCCCTCAGCCTGCGCGAGCGGATCCTCATTCTGTTGACCGGGGTCGTGCTGCTCGGGGCCATGGGCATCTATGGCTGGCTGGATGACGCCGATACCCGGCTGGGCCAGGATCGGCAGGCCCTGGCTGCGGCGCAGCGGGATCTGGAGATCCTGACCCTGGAAAACCAGGGCAAGCAGGCCAGGCTGGGGCGGGATCCCGATGCCCAGGTACGCGAGCAGCTCGCCAGTGTCGAGACCACTCTGCGCCAGATGGATGCCGAGCTGCTGGCTCAGACGGTGGATCTGATCCCCGCCCACGAAATGCCCGCGGTGCTGGAGGCCCTGTTGTCCCGCTCCGCCAACCTGCATATGCTGGCGCTCACCTCCCTCAAGCCCGAGCCGCTGATGGCCGGGGAGCAGAAGGTGAACCTGTTCAGGCACGGCATCCGGCTTCAGCTGGAGGGCGGCTATTTCGATGTCTACCAGTACCTGAAAGCGCTCGAAGCCCTGCCTCGCCACTTCTACTGGAAGGGCTTTGACTACCGGGTGGTCGAGCATCCCAAGGCGGCGGTAGCGATGGAGATCTACACCCTCAGCACCAGCAAGGAGTTCATCCGTGGTTAAGCGGCATGTCGGCGGGACGGGATCCCGCATTTTTGCCTTCCCATCCTGGCGCTGGCTGGCCCTGTGGGGGAGCCTGCTCGCGCTGCAGGCCCAGGCCCAGGCCGAGGTGCTGCAGGATCCCACCTTGCCCCTGGCGGGATCCGGCTCGGCGGCGAGTGTCGCCAAGGAGGCCGGTCTGCCCAGGTTGCAGAGCGTCATCCTGGGGAGCGGGCCCGCCCTGGCGGTGCTCGACGGTCAAAGCTACCGGGTCGGCCAGCAGGTCAACGGATTCCGGCTGGTGGGGATCAGCGCCGACAGCGTGGTGCTGGAAAAAGCGGGCAAACGCCAGACACTGACCCTGTTTGGCAGCAAGATCCGGATGTGAAGTGGGTGTCGCACGGATGGTGCGGGCCAGGTTTGTCGAGTTTCTTAGCGAGTCAGGTGCACGAATAACATGAAAAAACACCCTTTTTGTCTGCTTCCCCTCGCGCTGGCGGTGGCGGGTTGCACTACCTATCGTCACCCCGAGCCGGTACAGGCCAAAGATGCACTCAAGCAGGCGATGAGCGAGCAGAGCCCGACCGCCCCCCTGACTTCCCTGCCGCCCTCGGTGCAGAGCGAGCTGTTGCAGCTCAATCGTCCCCAGCAGCCGATGACCATTCCCGAGAAGCGGATGCGCATCGCGGCCCATGACGTGGACGCGGTGGAGTTCTTCGGCTCCCTGTTCAAGGGCTCCCGCTACAGCGTGGCGGTCCATCCCGGTGTGGCGGGCGTCATTTCGGTAGAGCTCAAGGATGTGACCCTGCAGGAGGCGCTGGCGACCGTCGGCGACATGTACGGCTTCGATGTGCAGCGCAAGGGCAACGTGTTCCACGTCTATCCCGCCGGTCTGCGTACCGAGACCATTCCGGTCAACTACCTGATGATGGCCCGGCGCGGTCTCTCCCGTACCTCGGTGAGCACAGGCGGGGTGACGGCCAACGACAACAACAATGGCAATAACAACAACTTCGACAACGGCCTGAACAACAGCGGCAACAACAACAGCCAGGGCAACACCGCCAGCGGTGACAACAACACCAACAGCAACGGCACCCGCATCGAGACGGACAGCAACAACGACTACTGGACCGATCTGCGGGATGCCCTGCAGACCCTGATCGGCACAGGGGAAGGGCGGGCCGTCATCACCAGTCCCCAGGCGGGCCTGGTCACGGTGCGTGCCTATCCCAAGGAGCTCAAGGCGGTGCGCGAGTTCCTGGACCAGTCCGGCGAACACCTCAAGCGCCAGGTGGTGCTGGAGGCGCGGATCCTGGAAGTGTCCCTCAACGAGGGTTACGAGCAGGGGGTGGACTGGAGCGGCCTCTCCGCAAGCTGGGACGGTGGCAAGGGCATCACGGGGGGCGGCTCCCTGCTGGACAGCCCCATCGCTTCGACCCCCAACCAGATCTTCCGGGCTCTGGGGGGCGGCGCCGGCTTCACCATCTCTGATGGCAACTTCAACGTCGCGGTCAGCCTGCTCAAGACCCAGGGGGACGTGAACACCCTCTCCAGCCCGCGCGTGACGGCCACCAACAACCAGAAAGCGGTGATCAAGGTGGGGACGGACGAATACTTCGTCACCAACGCCTCGACCACCACCACCACCTCGGGGACTTCGGCCCCCATCGTCACCCCGAACGTGGAGCTGACCCCCTTCTTCTCGGGGATAGCCCTGGACGTGACGCCCCAGATCGACGAACAGGGCAAGGTATTGCTGCATATCCACCCCTCCGTCATCGACACCGAAGAGCAGAGCAAGACCATCAACGTCGGCACTGCCGATCCCCTGGTGTTGCCGCTGGCCAAGAGCTCCATCCGCGAGTCCGATACCGTGGTGCAGGCCAACAATGGGGACATCATCGTCATCGGTGGTCTGATGAAGACCGACAGGCAGGAGATTGTCAGCAAGGTGCCCCTGCTGGGTGACATCCCCTGGGTCGGCGAGGCCTTCACCAACCGCCGGGAGAGCAACCGCAAGGTGGAGCTGGTGATCCTGCTCAAGCCCACCGTGGTGGAAAAGGACACCTGGCAGAAAGAGCTGCAACGCTCCTCCGAGCTGCTCGACAAATGGTATCCCCCCAAGGGCTGATCCGGGATGACGCGCCTGTTGAGCACTCCTTCTCCCATGTGGCGGCGCCTCCCGGCTGTCGCCAGTCTGCCCTGCCCGACGGCGGTGGCGCCATGTCGCTGATCCGGGGCTGTCTGCGGCTGCGCGCCCTGGACTCTGGCCGGGAGGGTGCATGTATCTGAGTCACTTCGGACTGCGGGAGGCCCCCTTCGGCCTGACCCCGAACACCGGTTTCTATTACGGCCTGCCCCCCCACGAGGAGGCCATGCAGGTGCTCAACTGGGCGCTTTCCCAGGGGGAGGGGTTCATCAAGGTGACCGGCGAGGTCGGCTCCGGCAAGACCCTGCTCTGTCGCAAACTGCTGAGCGAGCTCGGCTCCGAGGCCTGCCCGGTGCGCCTGGCCTGGCTGCCCAACCCCCATCTCACTCCGGGGGAGCTGCGCACGGCCCTGGCCCTGGAGCTGGGGTTGACGCTGGCGGGGGAGAGCGAACTGGATCTCACGGATCGCATTCACCGCCATCTGATCTCCCTGCATCGGCAAGGGAGTCGGGTGGTGGTGCTGATCGACGAGGCGCAAGCCCTGCCGGACGAGACCCTGGAGGCGATCCGGCTGTTTGGCAACCTGGAAACCGAATCCAGCAAGCTGCTGCAAATCGTGTTGTTCGGCCAGCCCGAGCTGGATGCCAGGCTCGGGCAGCCCCGTCTTCGCCAGTTGCGCCAGCGCATCGGTTTTTCCTACCGCCTGCGGCCGCTGCGGCTCGACGAGACCCGGGCCTATCTGGAGTACCGGCTGCAGGTGTCCGGCTATCGCGGGGCCGCCCTGTTCGATGGCCGCGCCCTGCGCAGGCTGTGGCGCGCATCCCGCGGCATTCCCCGCCTCATCAACATACTGGCGCAGAAGTGCCTGATGCTGGCCTATGGCCGCGGTGTGCGGCGGATCGACAGCGCCCTGGTCCGGCTCGCCATCCGGGATACCGATGATGCCCGCCGTGGCCGTCTCACCCTCTGGTGGCCCCTGTTGTTGTTGCTGGGCACCGCCCTGGCGTATGGAGTCTGGTCATGAGCGTGATCAATCAGATGCTGAAAGATCTGGATAGGCGTCAGCAAGAGGCCGAGGGAGCCGCCGTCTATGTGGCGCCGGTGCGCCAGCAAGGCTGGTGGATGCTGGTGCTGACCCTGCTGTGTACCCTGGCCCTGGGGATCCTCGGCTGGCGCACCTGGATCTTCTGGCAGCAGAGCCAGCGAGCCTCCCTGCCAGCGGCGCAGGTCGAGGCCCCCCGCACCGCCCCTGCGGTGGCGCCATCCGCGCCCCTGGCGGTGGTGGCCACCACACAGGCGGTCTCCTCTGCCGCGCCAGTGGCAAAGGTGCCCGCCGTCGGTGCCGAGTCGACCGCCGCCAGAGTGGCCCCCTCCGCAGCCGAGCAGGCTCCGGCCGATGAGGCCGTGCTCGCCGATGAGGGCAATCCGGAGGAAGCGCTGGGGGACGAGACGATCCCGAGCGACGAGGAGCTGCAGCCGGACCTCTATGCCGAGCTGGCTGCTGAGCAGGGCGCCGAAGAGGCGCCTGCACCCGCCGCGCCGCGTAAACCCGGGATCCTGAAGATCGAGACGGTGGAACTCTCCGACGCCGAGCTGGCCACCCTGGCCGAGCGCAAGGCGACCACGGCCATGGCCAAGGGACGGATGGAGGAGGCGCAGGATGGCTACTACGAGGTGCTGGCTCACGATCCCCACAACCAGGGGGCGCGGGAACAGCTGGCGGGCCTGCTCTATGGCGCCGGACGGCTGACCGAGGCCGCCCAGGTGCTGGAAGAGGGGCTGAGGCTGGATCCCGCGCAGGCGGACCTGCGTCTGCTGCTGGCCCGTGTGGCCATCAGCGGCGGGGATCGGCAGAAGGCGTTGGACTGGCTCACCGGCTATCAGCCCGATATCGCCAGCAATCTGGATTATTACGCCACCTGGGCCGGTCTTGCCCAGGAGCTGGGGCAGCCTGTCCAGGCGTCCGAGATGTACGTCAGGCTGTTGCGCCAGCAGCCGGATCAGGGGCGCTGGTGGCTAGGACTGGGGGTGGCGGAGGATGGTCAGGGACACCGTCAGCGGGCACTGGATGCCTATCGCAATGCCCAGTTGCACGGCAATCTGGGGGAGGCCTCCACCCAATGGCTTGAACAACGAATTGGCCAGCTGACCCATTGATTAAAGCGGCAGTTCGATGAGCCCATGCCATCGGACCAGGCAGCGGGCGTGAAGCAACAGAGATCGGAGCAACAATGGCACAACCCAGACTGAAAATGCGCCTAGGCGACTTGCTGGTACAGGAACAGATCATCTCGGATGATCAGCTGCAGCTCGCCCTGCAGCAGCAGCGCCAGACCGGCCGCAAGCTGGGGACCACCCTCATCGATCTCGGCTTCATCAGCGAGGTGCAACTGCTGACCTTCCTCGCCCGTCAGCTGGATGTGCCCTTCTTCGATCTCAACAACCTCACCATCGACGTCTCGGCCGTGGCGCTGTTGCCCGAGGTGCAGGCACGCCGCTACCGGGCGCTGGCCGTCAACCTGAGCGACGACAAGGTCACCGTGGTGATGTCGGATCCGGCGGACCTGAGCGCCCTCGACGCCATCGCTGCCCTGCTCAGCCCGCGGGAGCTGGTGCTGGCCGTGGCCCGGGAAGGCCAGCTGCTGGAGTATTTCGACCGCCTCTATCGCCGCACCCGGGAGATAGAGAACTTCGCGGTGCAACTGCACGAAGAGCACCAGGAGACCGGCTTCGAGCTGGGGGCCGGCAGCCTCAATGCCGCAACCGACGAGGGGGAGGCGACGGTGGCCAAGCTGCTGCGCTCCCTGTTCGAGGACGCGGTACAGGTGGGTGCCTCCGACATCCATATTGAACCGGACGAGAAGGTGCTGCGCATTCGCCAGCGTATCGACGGCGTGCTGCACGAAAACATCCTGAGCGAGGTGCGCATTGCCCAGGCGCTGGTGCTGCGCCTCAAGCTGGTGGCCGGGCTCGACATCTCGGAGAAGCGTCTGCCCCAGGATGGCCGCTTCAATATGAAGGTGCGCGGCCGCGATGTGGATGTGCGGATGTCCACCATGCCGGTGCAGTATGGTGAGTCCGTGGTGATGCGGCTGCTGGATCAATCCTCCGGCATCTTGTCGCTCGCCGAGACCGGGATGCCCCCCGCCATCCTGACCCGCTTCCGTCGTCAGCTCAAACGCCCTCACGGCATGATCCTGGTGACGGGGCCGACCGGTAGCGGCAAGACCACGACGCTCTACGGCGCCCTCTCCGAGCTCAACCAGGCCAGCCACAAGATCATCACGGTGGAAGACCCGGTGGAGTACCGTCTGCCCCGCATCAGCCAGGTGCAGGTCAATCCCAAGATAGGGCTCACCTTCTCCCAGGTGCTGCGCTCCACCCTGCGCCAGGATCCGGACATCCTGCTGGTGGGGGAGATGCGGGACAACGAGACGGTGGAGATCGGCCTGCGTGGCGCCATCACGGGCCACCTGGTGCTGACCACCTTGCACACCAACGACGCCGTGACCAGCGCCCTGCGTCTCATCGACATGGGGGCGCCCGGCTATCTGGTGGCGAGCGCCCTGCGGGCCGTGGTGGCCCAGCGCCTGGTGCGGCGGGTGTGTGAACACTGCGCCTGCGAGACGGCGCCGGACGAGGGGCAGGCCACCTGGCTCTCGGTGCTCTCCGGTGAAGCGCCGGGGCAGCATCGCTATCGCAAGGGACGAGGCTGCCAGAGCTGCAACTTCACCGGCTATGCGGGCCGGATCGGGGTCTACGAGCTGCTGGAGCTGGATCAACCCATGATGGATGCCCTGCGCCGCAACGATGCCGAGGGGTTTGCCCGGGCGGCACGGGCGCATGAGCACTACCGCCCCCTGGCCCTGACGGCGCTCGACTATGCCCGCGAGGGGATCACCTCGGTGGACGAGGTGCTTCGGCTGGCCGAGGACCTGGGGTAACGCATGAGGCATCTGGATCGTACTGAATCACTCTGCCGGGGTCGCCCATGAACCGTTTTGCCTACAAGGGGCGTGACAGCCAGGGCCAGGCCGTCAGCGGCGTGGTGGAAGCGGTCAGCGAGCTGGCCGCCGCCGAGCAGCTGATGCGCCGCGGGGTGATGCCCACCGAGCTGAAGGCCGGCAAGGCCAGGTCTGCCAGCATCGACTGGTCGCTGCTGCTGGAAGGGAGCGTCAAGCTGGAGGAGCTGGTGGTCTTCAGCCGCCAGATGTATGCCCTGACCCGTGCAGGCATCCCTATCCTGCGCGCCATCGCGGGGCTGGAGGAGAGCGCCCACAGCAAGCCGCTGAAGCGGGCGCTTCACGCTCTGGGGGAGGATCTGGCCAACGGCCGGCCGCTGTCGAGCGCGATGCAGTCGCACCCGAAGGTGTTCAGCAGCCTGTTCGTCGCCATCATCCACGTCGGAGAGAACACGGGGCAGCTGGAGGAAGCCTTCCTGCAGCTCGCCAACTACTTCGATCTGGAGCTGGAGACCCGCAAGCGGATCAAGACCGCCATGCGCTATCCCAGCTTCGTGATGATGGCCATCGGCATTGCCATGGTGATCCTCAACATCATGGTGATCCCGGTGTTCGCCGGCATGTTCGCCAAGTTCGGGGTGGAGTTGCCGCTCGCGACCCGGATCCTGCTCGCCACCTCCCACTTCTTCGTTCACTACTGGTGGCTGCTGCTCGCCATCCTGGTGGGCGCCGTCGTCGGCTGGCGGCGCTGGGTCGCCACGGCCAAGGGCAGGCTGACCTGGCACAGATGGCAACTCAGGCTGCCCATCGTCGGCACCATCATAGAGCGCTCCCTGCTGGCCCGCTTCGCCCGCAGCTTCTCCATGATGCTCAAGGCCGGGGTGCCGCTGAACACGGCGCTGACCCTGGTGGCCGATGCGGTGGACAATGCCTGGATGGCGGGACAGATCCGCGACATGCGGGGCGGCATCGAGCGCGGCGAGAGCCTGCTGCGCACCGCCGGCGTCAGCGGCCTGTTCACCCCATTGGTGATGCAGATGATCGCGGTGGGGGAAGAGACCGGCCAGGTGGACGAGCTGCTGCACGAGGCGGCCGAATACTACGAGCGGGAGGTGGATTACGACCTCAAGAGCCTCACCGCCCGCATCGAACCCATCCTGATCGGCATAGTGGCCGTCATGGTGCTGGTGCTGGCGCTCGGCATCTTTACGCCCATGTGGGACATGATGCGGGCAGTGAGGGGTCAGCCGTGAGTTATCTGTGCAACCAGCATCTTCACTCTCCCAATGGCGGGGAGATGATGCGGGCCGTGCGGGGCAAGTGATGCGATGAGCAGACAGTCCGAGCAGGATGAGCGCTGGCTGGGAGGCTACAGGCGGTTGATCGCCTGCATCCTGCTGCTGGTCATCCTTGCCACCCTGGCCCTGAGCTATCGCAGCCACAGGGAAGCGGCGCTGGCGGTCAGCCTGACCCTGCTGGGGGAGCAGTTTGCCGAGCGAGTCCAGGGGCTGCACGGGCGCTGGCTCGATGAGCGGCGCCCCGCCGTGCTGTATGCAGAGGGGCGGGCCTGGCAGTTTGATGGACGGGGCTGGCCGCTGGCGGTGTTGCCGCGCCAGTCGCCATCGGCCGATTGCTGTCAGCTCTGGCTCGCCCTGTTGGGGCACGATGAGGGGCTCTTATCCTGGCAGGCCCTTGCCAGCGAAGGGGGTGGCGGGTGTGAATTCGGCCAGGAAGGGCACTGGCTGCACTACAGCTTCACCGATGGCCGGGTGGTGGCCCGCCCCTGATTGGGTGCTTCAAGTATTTCATTGACATGATTTTTTTCTATCCGCATGAAATAATGCGGACCATTACGGAGGCAGCATGGCAGCAAAGAGAGTGAGACCCGTTCGGGCGCTTGGCCGGATGGCCGGTTTTTCCCTGATTGAGCTGGTGATCGTCATCGTGATCCTGGGGATCCTGGCCGTCACCGCCTTGCCCCGTTTTCTCGATGTGACCGATGAGGCGAAGAAGGCGAGCGTGGAAGGGGTGTCCGGCGGTTTCGCCACCGGAGTGTCCCTGGTGCGGGCCCAGTGGGAGGCCGAAGGGCGTGCCAGGCAGGATGGACTCAACACCGTGCTCTATGACGGCTCGCGTTTCTATCTGACCACGCCGACCGACAGTCAGGTCAGCAATGGCGAGCTCTCTCCCGGATATCCCATGGACACGGCAGCAAGTGGCACGCCCGATGTGGATCCGGCCAGTCTGACGGCGGCCCGCTGCCTCAATATTTGGGAGGGGTTGTTGCAGAATCCTCCCAAGGCTACTGCCCGCTTTGACGAGGTGCGCGGTAGCGGCAATGACCTGAAGTTCTATGCCACGGTGAGCAACAATGGACTGGATTCGGTCTGCCGTTACTATCTGGTCAACAGCCTGAGCAAGGGAAGTGATGGACGTTATCAGGACCCGCAAGGGAGCACGGATGCGTTCATGAGTTTCAGTTATCGCCCGGCCTCCGGCCAGGTGACCACCAATATCAATTGATAAACCGAGGAAAGACGTAATGAAAAAGCAATCGGGCTTTACCCTGATCGAACTGGTCATCGTGATCATCATTCTGGGCATTCTGGCGGTCACCGCCGCACCCAAGTTCCTGAATCTGCAGGATGATGCGCGTCTGGCTGCCGCCAATGGCGTGAAGGCCTCCCTGCAAAGCTCTTCACAGCTGGTCTACAGCAAGGCTGCTATTCAGGGTATTGAAAGCTCCTCAGGTGCTGTCTCTGTTGCGGGTACTACCGTGGATACCTCGTTTGGCTATCCGGTGAATGCTGATGCAGGCAAAACAGTGGCACTGGACGGTTGGAGTGGCGCCATGTCAGGCACCATTGCGACCTTCAAGCCAAGCAACGAACCCAATAGCAAATGTGCGGTTACTTACAACAACGCCATCACTGCGGCGGGTGGTGTTCCCTCCATCGCTGTCAGCACCGATTGCGGCAAGTAATTGTCAGACAAGGCGAGGCTTCGGCCTCGCTTTTTCGTTATTCCCGATGAGGGCATGAATGTCGACAGCCAAGGGTTTCACCCTGATTGAACTGGTGATCGTGATCCTGTTACTCGGGATTCTGGCCGCCTTTGCCGTGCCTAAATGGCTGGGCAAAGGCGGCTTTGAAACCCATACCCTGCGTGACGAGCTGGTGGCCCGGCTGCGGCTGGTGCAGACCATGAACATGCAGGAAGGGCCGGCGCGCTGCACCCAGCTGGTGCTGGAGGCGGGGCGTTTTGGCCATCTGACCGGGGCGAGCTGTGCGCCTGCCCCCATTTCAGGCTGGCGTGGGAATGAGCAGAGTCGCGGGCGCCTGGTGCAGGCGTCCGGCAACCTGCAATTCTCCCCCCAGGGGACATTCCATTTCGACAAGCGCAGCGGCAGGCCCCTGTGGCTTGGCTGCATCAACGGCTGTGAACTGGCGGTCAGCAGCGGCCAGGAGAGTGCCCGGTTGCGCATCGAGCCGGAAGGCTATATCCATGCGATCCCCTAAGATCTGCCGCGGCTTCACCCTGGTCGAGTTCGTGGTCGGCATCGTGCTGCTGGCCGTGGCGCTCACCGGCATCCTGGGGCTGCTTGTCAATCAGGCTCCCCAGGCGGTGGATCCGGTGCAGCAGGTACGCGCCGCCCAGCTCGCCCAGCGCATCCTCGGCGAGATGCTGGAGAAGTCTTTCGACGAGCATTCCGATCACAACGGCGGCCGTTTTCGCTGTGGCGAGACGGCCGGTGTGCCCGTCTTCACCTATCCCCCCTGCACGGCGAGCGCCGACTATGGCCCCGATGGTGGCGAGACCCGCCCCTACACGTTCAACGACGTGGACGATTTCGACACGGCAGGCCGCTGGGTGGACGCCAGCTACTTTACCCAGGCCTCGGCCGCGAGCAGCGAAGAGGAGTATCGGCGCTATCAGGTGAAGATCGCGGTGG
>OKEV01000087.1_pt1 | contig 61768 bp, 76 predicted proteins | sample 1611141 | NCBI WGS metagenome assembly OKEV01 (sample SAMN04436713, study PRJEB24849) | human gut metagenome | biome: human gut; feature: NICU; material: stool | host: Homo sapiens | place: USA: Saint Louis, MO | collected 2010-08-30
AGATACTGATTACTTAGGTGATGTTTTATGCAACTACCTTCGGTAGTTACATTTTTCTTTATGTGATGTTTTTACGCAAATACGAAGTATTTACGTTTTATTTTATGTGATCAGATTTGTATAATTTAAAATAAACGGTGAAAGGGTGTGGTAAGAGCACACCGCACAACTGGTAACAGATTGTGGCTGGTAAACTCCACCCGGAGTAAGGCAAAACAGTTTCTATAGTGTTGTTCGCACTGAAACGAGGTAGCTGCTTGAGGTTATTGGCGACAATAATCCTAGATGAATGATTGTCCATGACAGAACCCGGCTTATAGGTTAACTTATAATTATAAATAGAAAAGCAGCCTGACGGCTGCTTTTTTTATCTCTTATTTCGTCTACTATTAAGATCTAAATAATAAAACTCTTCTTTTAAATCTTTAACAAATGACGCTTCCTTTTGAAAAAATTTCATTAGATTAGTTGAGCTAAATCCAATTGTAAAAACCATTACCCCCAATTTAACAGCGAATATTGTTTTATCATTGGCATTAAAAATATTAAGAAAATAATCTGAAAGAGCTAATCCTGAAAGAAAAAAAGAAATAGAAATAATAAATGTAATTATACACGAGGCAGCATAACCAATATTTTTTCTAAAACGAAAATCTTTATCAGATTGTAATGGATTGACTTTATTTTCATTATAGAAATAAGGAATATTATTAGTTTTTTCATTATAGTAAGCTAAAACATCAGTTTTTGATAAAAAAGAATCAACATTTCTTGCATTAGATTTATTTAAAGAGATTTTATAAAAATCATTATTAGTATCATCTTTTATTTTTACAATCCAATAATCTTCAAGTTCTTCTTTTTGAATAATACGACCTTTAAATACACTCATTTATAATTTTCCTTATGATAGAAATTAAATAAGACCTCTTAAGAGGTCTTATAGGTATGAATAAATATTAACGGTTAAAAATCATCCAGTCAGTTGGAAGTGTTTGCTTAACAGATGGATCAAGTTTAGGGAAGAAGTTGATTCCTGTTACCTTTTCAGCAAAAGCAATAGTTTTAATTCCCTGAAGTTCACTATCATATTGTGCTTTTTTACTAGGGTCTTTTTCTAAGAATCTTTCTTTTAACATATTTTTATCTACAGGCATATTAGGTAGAATAATAGCTAAACCTTTATTTTCACGAGGAGAATAAACAATCTTATAAATATGCGTAGGGACAGGAACACGACCAGCATAACCTAAAGATTTTCCACCATAGTAAATAGGACCTGTAACAACTAGGACTTGTTCATATTTATTAGCCCAATAACGAGTATTCTTTTCTACCATAGCCCAAATTCCACGGTTATTTTCTGAATTTTGAGGAATCATATTAGAAAGATAGAAGCTTTCACTCATTTGATCAGGAAACTTACGAAAGTCTTCTGCTGGAGCCATATGTCCACGATCAAATCCAGAACGAGCATAATCTTTCAAACTAGCGCTATAACGAGGATTAATAGTAGGATCGGGTCTAAAATCGTTCTGACGAACAGCGTTTTTATCATCAAGATTTTGACGAGTAAGATTTTCTGCTACCCAACCCGGAGTTAAATAAGAAGCGTTATAACCAACAGAATAGCCTGTATGACAAATGGGCATTAGTTTGATTTCAGACTTAGGTTGACCAAGAGGATTCGTATCTGTGCACGATGCTGCAATAGATGCTGTAGAGAAAACAAGAGCCGCAACAGCAATCAGAGATTTAATAATTTTCATCTATTTATTTCCTTAATCTAATGAATGTATTGAGTATTATAATAGAAAATCTAGTGGGTAGCAATCAAAAAATCAGCCCGAAGGCCGATTTTATTTATTTTTGATTTCAATAAGATAGTTTAAAAAGTTGTAATCAACATGAACTTGAGTAGTATTAACATCAACAACTACAATATCAAAATGATCGAGGTCTATTTCATTTTCTTTACATCTTTTCAAGAAATCATCATAATCAGCCATACAAACGGCCCATAGATCAGTGCAAATGTTCCCTCTATCAATATAATCATCAGGAATTACAAGTTCTCCATTTTTTTTATCTCTTTTAAATTTAACATTTAATGGATCAATGACAATTTGCTTTTCATTTTGGTAAATAGAAGGACTTGTATTACTCACAAAAAAGTATGCCATATTATTTTCTGCATATACTTCACATTCTCTTTTTTTACCAAGAATAGAATTTAAAGAAACAGTGTATTCGTCTTCTCTATCAACATTAAATACCTCTCGAATATCATTCATGAAAACTAGTTTTTTAGAAGGGGTATCAATGATAAAACTATAAATATTATTTCCATTAAGTTGGGTATGAATACAAGGCTGTTCATTAGTTTTTATAGAACGAGAAGTAAAAATTTTCTCTATATGATTATATTCAAAAGTCATTGCTTTATCACAAAAAGGGCAACGTGAAGATTCCCATAAATCAATCAAGCCGCCAATAATATTAGGTCTATTTGAGTTTGTTAACTGAGGAAAGTGATCTTTCCCTTCTAAAATAGCAACCCCGACTAAATCATAAATAAGATGGTTATTCAAAGCCTCTTTAAGAAAGTCTCGTGAAAATAAATGATGATATAAATCAGGTTTAAGTTCATTAATCTCTTTTAATGTTTTTCCATCATATAGATTAAAATGACCATTTAATTTAACAGTAATAACATCTTCTTTTCCCCAAACAAGGTTATAAACTAAATCGACAAATTGCTGAATTAGTGGATTGTTTTCAGGGAAAGTAGATTTATCAAACTCAGAATTCATTCTTTGAGAATATGATGGAGTAAAGTCAAAAGAATCTCCTTCATCTTTAAATTTTGGAAGTCTTGATAATTCTTCCTTATGTTTCAAACAAAAATCATTGAGTAAAACTTGATACTGTTCATGTAAAGTCATTATTTATCCTCTTAGAAAATTTTAACATATTATATCTGAAAACATGAATAAAACTCAATCATTTTTCTATAAAATATTGTACAGTCATACATAAAGCTGGTAAAATAGGCATAAGTTTAAAGATGAGGGGTTCTCATGAAAGATGTTCTTAAAGTTCTATCAATAGTATTTTTTATGCGTTTTGCTTACACTAATGATTATGCTGCTTATAATATAGCATCTGTTTTAATGTGGTGGTTTTTGATATTATCTTGTAAAAAAGAAAAGAAAGTTAAGCAATATGATTCCACAATAACATTCATGGCTATTATGTTTCATGTAGGATGTCTGATAGCTTTAGTACAAGACTGTTGGTTTGTCATGCTGAAAAATGCAGACACTCTAAATAGTATTGGTTTGATTTGGTTTATAGGAACTATTGTATGGATGCTGATTAAAAGAAGTTTATTATTTACTGTTTCGAAAAAATATAAAATGAAGTTTTACTAAATAAAAAGCCAGCTTCGAAGCTGGCTTTTGTTTTATTATGATTTGATTTCTATCAGGTATTTTTCAAAGTTATACTTAACTTTAATTTTATCTTTAGGAATATCAACAACAACAATGCTAAGATCTTTTATGTTAATATCTTTCTGTTCACATCTTTTGACGAAATCATCATAATCAGCCATACACACTGCCCAAAGATCAGTACAAATATATCCTTTATTAGAGTATTCCTGAATATTTTTTATTTCATCAGTGTTCTCGTCCCACTTAAGTTTTACATTATCAGGATCAATAATAATTTGATTTTTAATTTTATGTTGATAAATACTTGGACTTGTATTACCTACACAAAAATAAGCCATACCATTTTTAACATATTCTTCGCACAATACTTTTTTTCCGTATGCACTATTAATAGAGATAGATAAATCACCCTCTTTTTCTACATCAAAAACCTGACGTATATCATTAATAAAAACAAGTTTTTTAGATGGAACAGATAAATCAAACTTATATATGAACTTATCTTTTTTCTCTTTAGCTATAATCGGGCATTCTCTACCACTGTCCATAAAATAATCAGATGGTCTAAAAATTTTATTTTCAAAATCATAGATAACAGAAATGAAATCATCACAATAGTTACACTGACGAAGCTCAAGGATTTCTATATAATTAGGTTCATATTTATTGATAAATACACTATGTTTTTTACGTTTTTTTCCATTAAAAATAGTTTGATCAATAAGTTCTACGGTTAATCCAAAGGATAGTTTATCAATTATATAATTTTTAGATAGAATATTAGGCCAAAATTCTACTTTTAGTTTATTAATTTCCGCTAATGTTTTACCATTAACTTTTTCAAAATGCCCACGAAGTTTAGCATAAATTTCGTTTTCAAATGCTCCTAAAAAGCGGTCATAAAAACCAGTGATAAATTGTTTGAAAATGGGTGTTTGAGCAGGATCATTACTTTTATCTCGAATATGATGAGGAGGAATATAATCATAAGCATTATCTTCTTCATCTTTATCATCTTTTTGCTTAATCGTTTTATAGTTTTTTAAAACAGAACGAATTTCATCATTGTGTTGTTTGGCAAAGTCTTCAAGGTAGTTGCTATATAAATCTAAAAGTGTCATATTAATTTTCTCATGGTTGAATTAATTATGCTATTATAATATCTATTACTATGGTATTCAATATATTTTTTAAAACAGTATCAAATTGAGAAAAGATATGTTACACTGTCTAAATATTAGTCTATATAAGGAGTAAGAAATGCTTAAGGTTATTTTTCAGGTTATAGGTTTAACATTATTAATAAAATTTAATGAATATTTAACTGATGGGTATTATATAGCTGCCATGACATTTATTTGGTTATCTTTTTGTGTATCTAATAAAAAGAAGCCAAGAGCATTAACGTATGTTAATCAAGGCGAATATATGTTCAGAGTAGTATTTTACATGGGTTGTTTGTACTATTTATTAAACTATGCTTTGGTAGAAGCATGGCCTTATGCTGGTTTCTTTAATAGCATAGCTCTATTAGCATTTACTATAACGTTAGCTTATAGTCTAATAAAAGGATTAATTGTAGCAATAGCTTTAGAAAGGGAAAACCTATAAATATATTGAGTAATAAAAAACCAGCCCGGAGGCTGGTTTTTTTATATATTATATTTAGTATTTTATTTGAATCAGGCAGTTTTCAAAATTATATTTAACTTTAATTTTTTCCTTAGAGATATCAACAACAACAATATCTAAATCATCAGGATCAATATCTTTTTCTTTGCATCTTGTCATAAAATCATCATGGTCAGCCATACAAACAGCCCAAAGATCAGTGCAAATATAACCACGTTCATCATACTCATTGATTTTTTTGATAGTATCTTCTTCACTATTCCATTTAAGTTTAACATTATCAGGATCAATAATAATCTCATTTTTAGTCTTATGTTGGTAAATAGTAGGGCTTGTATTTCCTACATAAAAATAAGCCATATTATTTTTAACATATTCCTCACATTCCCTTTTTTTGCCAAGTTCCGAATTAATAGAAACCGTATATTTATCTTCTCGCTCCGTTTTGAAGACTTGACGAATATCATTCATAAAAACAAGTTTTTTAGAAGGTATGTTTAGTGAAAAGTCGTAAGTAAATTGTTCTTTTTTACTCTTATTATATGAAACACAAGGAGTACTATCTTGTTCAATAAGAAAATCAGGAAGCCTAAGTATTTTTTTCTCAAAATCGTAAATTGCCTTTGCATGTTTACTACAGTAAGAACAAGATGTTGTATCATCAAAATCTAAAATATTAGGATAATACTGTCGGATAGTTAAAAATCCAACAACATTCATTGGGCCTTTAAATATAGTTTGATTAATTAAATCTAATGTAAGTTTAAAGGATATATTAGACAAAATATACTTACTTGATAAGAATGCATAATTCCAAAGATCTTTTATCTGATCAAGTTCATAGAGTGTCTTGCCATCTATTTCTGGATAATGGTGATTTAAATCAACTTTAATTTCTTTTTTATAGGGATTAATAAATGTATCCATAAAAATATTAATAAATTTTAAGAAAATAGGTTTATTTCTAGGGTCTTCCTTGCTCTTCTCAATAGGAGGAATATAATCAAAAGCATTTCCTTTTTCATCTTTTACTGAATCATACTTAACTAAAACAGATTTTATATCATCTTCATGTTGTGAAGAGAAATTTTCAAGTAAATCTTTATATTGTTCATACATAGTCATAGTTTTATCCTTATAAAAAGTAAATATTACAACATTATATATGAAAGCTCGTATTTAAAGCAATTAGAAATAATTAATGTTAGAGAAAAATAAAAGCACCTTGGAAAGGTGCTTTATGATTTTAATAATGAGATTAGTTACTCATTTCTATGGTTCCAGAAACAGTAGCTGTTAATGTAGTCTTACCCGGTTCAACAGTAAGTTCAGCCGGAGCACTGAAAGAATCAGCTTTTGCCATTGCCATCATTTCTCCACGGAAAACTCTAACAGGTTGATCATAGCTAACAGATACTTCTTTGATATTATATTTTGTAAATCCAAATTGTTCTGTAATTTTTTGAGCGTCTTGTTTGAAGTTAGCAATAGCCTTACTTGTTGTTTCTGCCTGAAGAGATTTACTTAATTCAGGGCTTACACTCATACCGATATTAGAAATGACAAGGCCATCTAATTCTGCTGCTGCTTTGCTTATATTGGCAAAATCCGTCCCTTCAATAATGACGTTACCTTGACCTGTCCAGCCAATAATGTTTTGTTTTTGATAACGAGGATAAACGCTAAATTGTCCTGATTTAACTTTCAACTTGTCTCCATCTTCATGTGTTTTAGCCTGTTTTATTGCCGCTGATATTTTTTGGGTAAGTTCTTGTTGGGTGCTTTTAGAATCATTACCGTTCGCTGTATAAGATAAAGTCATCGTTAAATAGTTTTGATCAACGTCTTGCTGACCTACTGCATTTAAATTAACGCGATTTTGAACATCATTTGCGCCAACAACTTTAATTATCTGTGTTTGAGTTTGATTATTTGGAGTGTTAGTTATTTCATCAGCGAAAGCTGGAGCTGCTGTTAATCCAGATATAATCATAGTAAGTAAAATCTTTTTCATAATAACCTCCTGTAAATATAATGGTTAGAAAATACTAAATTTAGGCAAAATTGTCAAACAAAGAACTTGTATAACACTCAATGATTTGATAAAATCTGGACTTATCTTAATAAAAGGAAAAATAATGTTTAATACAAGTTAATTTATCTCCACTAAAACAAAGGAGATAGATATGAAAGAAGATATTAAATTTAAAGAAGTTTTCATTATTTTTTGCAATAAACGTATTGAAAAATTAGGTTTAAATTCAACAGAAGCAGAATATTTAATTAGTTCTGCAATGAATGTTTATAAAAATATAATGAAAGGAAGTATTTGGCCTGCGCCTCTTTTTGAGACAATGTTATTAGAAGATGTTTGGTTATCTCATCTTATGTCAACTGAAATGAATGAATATTACAGAGTATACTTTTGGCGTCCATATTACATGGCTCCTAATGGAGTAATGTTAGAAAGTGAAATAAAAGAATGTATAAAATTTGGTTTTGAATTTTGTGATGCTTCTGATTATGCTTACTATGATTGGGATTCTTATTGGTCCTATGATCGTAAGGATTGTGAAACAGAAGAATATTATTGGCGAACTTATGAAGTAAAAGAATATAAAGGTGCTATTCATACACCTATTTACTAGAATATAAGGGTATTAATGAATATAGTAGAAGCAATTCCTTTTTTACAAAAACATCCTATATATACAGCAGGGGATGAGGCTCACCCTGCTCCAATTCACCTTAATGAGCTTAACGATTCAAAATTTATTATTTTAACAGGAGATAATGCTACTGGAAAAAGCTATTTTTCTAAAATGTTATCATCTTGGATGGCAAAACATGAAAATACAAGTCCAATATTACTCTCAATGATAAACAGAACATCTTCTGGTGTTAATTCATCAGCTATAACCAGAGCGTTTATTTATGGGGATCAATCCGAACAATCTACAGGTGAAACATCTGTGAATGTTGTAAGAAAAGCTTTTTCATCTATTAGTAAGCGCGATGAAGATAAAGAGCAAAAACAGAGTATTATTGTGTTAGATGAGCCAGATATGGGATTATCTGAAGGTTATCAATATGCTCTTGGTCAATATATTGCTCAAGAATATAAAAAAGTAAAAGATTTAGAGTCTTTTTCTGGTATTTTACTTGTGACGCATTCTAAGAATTTAATAAAAGGTTTAATCGAATTAGATATAACTCCAAGTTATATTAACTCTGGTGAATCTAAAATAAAATTAGAAGAATGGTTAAACAGAGTAGAAAAGAAATCAGTAGAAGATCTTTTGTCACTAAAAGATAAAGCTAATAACACAAGATGTAAAATCTATAAAATAGAAGAAGAAGTAAAAAAAATGAATAGAAAAAACGCCTCTTAAGAGGCGTTTTGTTTTTAAAGAGATGTTAATGTTAAAGTATTTTCCTCACGATTACATAAATCTCTATTAGAAAGTTTAATATCATTAACAGATACAATATAGAAATTTGACGAAACATTTGTAATCACTGTCTGACATTCTTTTCCTGTCAATCCTTTATACTTAATATCAAAAGAGCTTCCATTAGTTCCTGCTGGTCCTTTATTCGATGATGTTATATCAACATTTTGGTAATTTGTAGTCAGCTCTTTAGTATTGATATATTTTAAATCAGAATATGAAGTTTTATCTTTCATCATATTTTGAATAGATGCTTGAATTTTTATAATATCTTGTGAAATAAAAGAAGAATAATCATCATTTTCTCGTTGTTCTTTAGCAGAAGCCTGAACTTTAGGATAAATAATAAATGAAGATATACTGATACAAGCAGCTATTCCTAAAACAAGCATTAATTCTATAAGGCTAAAGCCCTTTTTTGTATTCATAAACATTATTTATTCCTTTTATTAGATGCTCTAATAAATAAAATTAAATAACTGTAAAAATCAAATTTTTATTCACATATTAAATACATCAGGTTATAATATAAAGGTGAGATAAGAAAAGGGATAAAAAGTGAAAGATAATATAATAGTGGTTTACATGGATTCATCTTTTTTTAATACTGATTTTCATAAGAAACAATTAAATAATGTTGGTCTTGGTATCTACATAATAGACAGTGAAGGAAATGATATAAAAATAGGTAAAGGGTTTTCTACAAAAAAGATTATTAATGCAACCTATGCAGAAATAGCAAGTCTTAATCTGTTTTTAACTTACATAAAAAATAATGAAATAAAATATAACGATAAAAAGTTTATCATTTATTCTGACTGTGAAGATGTAATTAATATTTTAAATAATAAATACGAAACAGAAAAATTGTTAAAATTAAAGGATACATTCACTGAAAATGTAAAAACAATAAATGTAGAAGGAGCATATTGGGTAAAGGGACATTCCAAAGAAAAAGGGAATTTAATAGTAGATACTCTAGCTTATAATGCTTTAAGAATGAATAAAGATAATAATGAAGCTGAATATGAAAGCATCAATATAAATAAAGGACTAAATGAAATATTTGAAGAAGTGAAAAGATGCCCGAAAAGAGTAATATTAACCACACCGAATAAAGATCTCAATATTGAAAGCTATGGAAGAAGGTTTAAAAATGAACACAATGTTACAGATAAAAAAGATTCTACTCATTATGAGAAACATTTAAACTCCGTTGATTCAGTAATGAATAAAGATTACGCTAATCTAACGATTTCATTTAGTGAAAATAGATATCTAATTAATGGAGCAGATCATAACTTAACAGATTTTTCTAAAGTAGCTGATTTAATCATAAAAACACATTCTAATATAAAGCATTTGAATTTAGGTAATCAGATAAATATCACTATAGATAGTTTAGAAAACAATGAGGAAATAAAAAATTTATATTCAGAAGCCAAAGTATTTCGTGAAGAAATAAAAAATCTTTTAGTTAATAATAAATTTGATGATAGTCAGAATATGATAAAAAAACAAAAAGAGTTCTGCGAAATGAGTGATCTACATGATGGAATATTTAAACTTGAGAAAAATAAAAACTTAACACTAAACTTTTTAAATAATAAGCCTAAAAATAAAATAAGACCATAAGGATATAATAATGAATGAAAATACATTAGTTGTTTATATGGATGCCTCTCTTTACCGTAGAGAGATGCATAAAAAACAAGAAAGTTATGTAGGTTTAGGAATTTATATAATAGACAAAGACAATAATGATATAAAAATAGGTAAAGGTTTTTTTCATAAAAATATAAAAAATACCAATGTTGCTGAAATAACCAGTTTAAACTTATTCGTTAATTATGTGAAAAAACATGACTATTTTAATAATAAAAACTTTATAATATATTCAGATTGTGAGGCTGTAGTTAAAATTATTAATGGGCAAGAGGTGAATATTGCTAAATTAGGAATAAAAAATGATTTTATAACATCCATTAAAGATCTTAACATAGAAGCAGCTTATTGGATAAAAGGTCATCAAAAAGAAAAGGGAAACCTAATTGTTGATACCTTAGCATATAATTCCATGAGAATGACTTTGGATAATAATGACGAGTTATTTGAAACTATAACTACGAATAAACATTTGGTTGAAATATTTGATGATGTAAAAAGATGCCCAAGTCACAAAATGTTATTAGAAAAAAATAAAGATTTAAATATTCAAAGCTATAATAGAATATATGATATTGAGAAAAACTATAATTCTAAAGCAGACTCTCAATATTATAAAGAAAAATTAACATTAGTAGAAAAGGATAACTGTTATATCGCTGAAATAAAAGGTAGTCATGGCTCTTTTACTATTAATGGAAAGGACTACTCTCATTTTAATTTTGATCAAATAGGAAGTCTTATTTTAACTAATTACTCAATGTTAAGAGAAATGAAGCTGCCAAGTGAAATAAAGATTTATATAGAAGATCCAGTCCTCTTAGATTCTATAAATAAAGCGAAGATAGACATAGAAGAAGTTAAAAATATAAAAGTAGATATCTTAGCTAATAGAAATAAAGATTATTTGGATTTTATTGAAAAAAATAAAAGCTATACTGAAAAAGAGCAGGAAGTAATTAACAAAAGTGATATTCATTCAGGAATATTTAAAATGTCTAATAACAAAAATATTACAATTGATTCATATGAACCTCAAAGGACATTAAGGATGAAAAGATGAAAGATACAATAGTTGTTTATATGGATGCTTCAATCTATGAAAAAGAAGATAATCAAGATAATGAAAAATATATAGGTCTTGGAATATATATAATAGATGAAAATGGAAATGATACAAAAATTTGTAAAGGTTTTAAAACTAATAATACAAAATTAAAAAAATCTTCTGATGCCGAATTATTTAATTTAATAATATTTCAGGAATATATAAATAATAATATTGAATATATGGGAAAGAAAATTATTGTATACACTGATTCAGAAGATGTTGTAAAAGTTTTAAATGATAAAAATAATCAAAAAAGTTTTGGATTTAAGAAAAATATAAGACAAAAGATTAACCAATTAAATATAATCGGTGCTTATTGGGTGAAAGGACATGCAAAAGAAAAAGGAAATAATTTTGTAGATGTTATGGCCTATAATTCAATGAGAAAAGCATTAGATAATGGAGAGGAGTTTGAATCAATTAGTCATAATAAAACATTAGGTGATATTTTAGGTAGTGATTTAAAAAGAGTTAAAAGCAATTATTGGGAAATAACTTTACCTGAAAATGTAAATAAAGAGCTTTATGATCGAGCATTTGAAACAGAAAAAAATGTTATACAAAAAATAGATTCAGATCATTATAAAGAAAAAATTGTCTTATTAATGAATGATGATCATTATTTAGCAGAGATTAGCCTTAAAGATGGTGTGTATTCATTGAATGAAAAAGAATATAAAGACAAAAACTTAAAAGATTTAGTAAGTATAATTTTTATCAATAAAAGTATACTTAAAGAAATGTATAAAGATGATAGAAAAATATTGATAAGATTTAAAGATAAAGATTTAGAAAAACAATTTAATGATATATATCAAGAAGCCTCATCTATTTTTGAAGAAGTAAAAAATCTTGGGCAATATAAAAAAGAATCAAAAGAAAAGTTAAGAGAAATGCAAAATGAAATAAATGGAAGATTGAAAACATTTGAAGAAACAAGTGACATACATTTTTCAGCATTACGTTTATCTAAAAACAATCAGTTCGTTATAGAAAATACACACTGCCCTAAAAGAAAAATGGGAATGTAAAAAAGTAAAACAGGAGCAGCGCTCCTGTTTTTATTAGTGATAAGGTTTTAAATAATTCTTAGCAGCTTCTGAAACAAATAGTTCTTGAGTAATATGATCTTTCATAATAAATCTATTTGTTAATGCTTTATAGTAAGTCATTTTTACAGCCTGACTTATATTTTCTTTTTCTATATCGGGAAAACCATTAAAACCACTCATTTCATCTTCTTCTGGATATCGATTAAACTCATTAATGAATAATAAAAGTTGAACCATTATTTTTTCATTAAAAATAGTAGATTCCAAATCTTCTCTTTCAGTTATTAATTCAGACATAATAACCTCCTAACATAAATTGATTAAAAATAATACAAAACTGTTAAGAGGATGTTATCATATTTTAAAATTAAATCCAGTCTTCAATAGTTAATGGTTTTAAACCATGAGCAATACGAGCTTGATCACAACGTTCATCTTTTATACCATTAGAAAAAGATGCATCAAAATCTCTACAAGAAGTTGATCTTTTTTCATACATACCACAAGAAGCGTCATCACCTACTGTTCCGCATAGTTCACTACAACGACTTGGTTTCTTTTCTGTTCCTTTCATACAAACATAACTTGAGCTAATTTGAATAACTTTTTCATCTGGTACCGTCCCTCCAGAACTTTCACATTCGCCCCAAAAGAAAGAAACTCTGAAATGAGAACAGCAAGCACCACAACCAACACAAGGATTTTTTTCCATATAAACCTTCTAGTTTAAGCAAATAAGATTTTCGTTTTCCATTACATCGTCAAAAGTTTCAACCATTTCAAGGTATTCTTTTGCTTCTTGTTCATTTTTAAAACGCAAAGCAAAATGACCATCATCACATCCATGAAAGAAAAGGATATATTGATTTTCACTACGATTTTTTAGTATTGCTAGTCTCTCATCATCTTTAAAACTAAAAGATTTTTTATGAGGCAATCCATTTTCTGCCCATTTTTGCTGTTCTGCAGCATAATACTCTTTATCCGTCTGGAAACGAGTATCTATGCCACCAAAAATAGGGGATACATGCGTAATCTCATTTTTAGTATAATCCTTCCATATTTGACGATTCATCAAATCTTCAACGATTGACTTATCAAGATTATGTTCTGCTTTCATTGTATAGTATTGATAACAATCTGATAAAAGAGGAAGAAATCCTAATAGTTTATAAGGTTTTTTAGAGAAACCAGAGAAGTATCCACGATTTTCCATTTTAGCTTGTTTTTGATTTAATAACATAAAAACCTCTATTTAAAATAATAACCTTATTGTATTAAAACTAATTATTAAAAACAACTATTTTAAGTTGGTATATAAAAAATAAAGACTTGTGCAGCATGTAGCTGTATGTTAAAATGAATGTCTAAATTTTAAGAGGGTATCAAATGAAAGATCGTTATAAAAACTACCTAAAACAGATTAAAAAGGGAGATACAGTTAAGATTTGTGTCGTAGGAGCTGGTGTAACATCTTCCCCTGAGAAAAGAGTTGTAGAGCACGTTGATACAGAAAGAAACCTGTTGTGGCTTGATGGTGCGGATGGTTATTATGATAAAAAATCTGTATACGCCTATTCATTGGAAACTGGAAAAACAGTATCAAACTATGCTCCGGGATTTTACGCTGAAATTCATCTTTAATAAAAGGAATATCTATGAAAATTTATCAACCATTGCCATACAGAAACGGTGCTGAAATCTTAAAAGGTCCTTATGAAAAAGAAGGTCAAACTAAAAATCCTATTATTGGAAGTAATGTAAAAGAAAAACGTTATATTGCCACATGCGTTGATTATCGCTTTAAAAATAAAAAAGGTAAATGGGAATATGTAGAAGGTTACGATCTTCGTATAAAGTGGATTGATTAATGAATTAAAAAGATGCTACGAGCATCTTTTTTTGTATTTATACTTTTTAAGTAATATAATGACACTACTTTTATACAAGGATTAAAAATGAAAAAGTATCTAATATTATTTATTTTTATTTTATTATCTGGATGTTCTGTATCAGTGGAAAAAAGCTGTAAAGAAGAAAATAAACCAATAAATGATGATGAATATAAAACAATTGAGCAATATTGTAAAAAAGATGAAGGCTCTCATATTGTAATGAAAGAAGGTATGCCATATTGTAATAATGGGACGAGTGAATATAAATTACCAATCATGAGCATGGGTTATTCAAAAACTTGTTCTTGGAAATATCAATATTAAATTAAATTAAATAAAAGAGGTTCAAAATGAAAAAAATTATTTTAGCAAGTTTGGTTGTTATACTATCAGGATGTACTTCATACCAAGTAAGGAATGAAGCACTAACAGGTCAAGAATATCAAAACTTAGATTCTTATTGTCATGCTGATAGGCAAGGAAGTGTTGTATGGGAAAATAACGTTCCTCGTTGCGACAATGGCTCTCGTACATATATAATTCCTAAACAAATTTATAAAGATAGTTCTCCATCTATTTTACATTAATAGTTTTACTCTAATTACCGGATATGGCTATTGTCCTACATGACCTTTTAGGAAATAAAAATATGAATATAATAAAAAGATTATTAAAAAAGGAAGATTTAAATAAAAAATGGAAAAAATATTTTGAAAGCAGGTTGCCAGTATCCGAAGCTCAACAATTGATGATAAAAAATGATTTGTTAAGGCAGCAAGCTAATAAAATGAATGATACAATATCTTATGAGTACTTTGATATCGTCGCTAGAATAAGAAAAAATGATTATGAGTTGTCTAATTATTTTTTATCAAATAGTAATAAAAATAATGAAAACTATAGCTCGCCAATTTCTCTGAGAATTGGAAAATAAAAACTACCTACTTAAAGTATTAATTACCGGATATGGTTTTTGTCCTACATGACCTTAATGGAGATTTATATGTGTTTATTAGTTGTAAAAAATTTAGTCAATAATCAACAAAACAATGATATTATAAATCTCTGTAGACGAGCAGATTTAGGGTTTTATCAGATTGATTCTAATAATATAGCAGGAAGTATGTCTTTTACTATAGATAATAGAAGCATTGTAGATATTCTAAATAAAAATAAGTGGTATTTAACATTAGGCAGTCATAATCTTGCTATGTATTTAAAAGAATCAGGGTTTATTTATGGGCATAATTTAAATAACCTATCGCAAGATATTCAGAAAAATAATTGGGATAGCAGTAATTTTTTAAATAATGATTCGAGGATTATATATCCAGATAATGTTGAGCCATTTTTAGGGAAAATGTTTTTACGCCCTGTAAACGATTCTAAAAGCTTTAATGCCGGAATCTATAGCTTTAATGAACTAACGGGGATAATCTTCTCTGAGAAGCTTTTAGCATCATCAATTAAACAAATAGAAGCAGAATACAGGTTTGTCATTATAAAGGGAAAAATAGCTGATAATAGCTCTTATAAAATTGGAAATAGAATAGACATCACTTCTAAAGCACCGAATGCGTTTTATGATTTTGTTGAGAATTTAATAGATAAATGGATACCAACAGAAAATTTTGTTATAGATATTGCAAATCATGGAGGTAAGCCTAAAATAATTGAAGTTAATAACATACATTGCTCAAGATTTTATGGCTGTTCTTTAGAAAAAATCATAGAAAAAGCATTGTTTTAGTTTATTTTTTGTATTTTTAGATCAAAAAGTGATCAAACAAACAAAAAAGTGAAAAAAGAGCTTGCAAAACGTTTTTGAAGTGAGTAATATAGCTTTCGTTGACGCAGAGATTATAAAAATCATATTTATAATAACAAATCAACATATTCACATAGATAGTGGGTAGAGATTTTTCACACAGAGATGAAAAATACATAACAGCAAGTAATTGTTGTAAAGCTATCATAGAGCCAAGAGGGTTCGTATGATGAATAAGGTTATTTTCGTTAAAATGAGTTATTGAGACCTTGATTTATAGTTAATAATATCAAGTAAATAATAAATTTGAAAATGATAACAGAGATTTCCGTTATCTCTAATTTATATATTTTTAATTATAGCTATTATCTTTGTCTACTGTGACTCTAAGTTTATAGAATAATGATATTTATATAAGTTAAAAAATGGTTCTAGATGATGCTACTTTTTAATGTTCTAAAAGTAGTAATATTATATCTTAAAGGGCTACAGGATTATTTATAATCGCTGAGAAAGAGTTCTGACACAGTTATGGATGACTTATGCTGTTGTGGTGGAATTGGTAGACACGCTGGTTTAAGGTGCCAGTGCCGTTAAAAGCGTGAGGGTTCGAGTCCCTCCAACAGCACCAAAAAAGAGTTGTACTGAATAAAGATTTTTGATAAGATAGTATTTTGGTCACGTAGCTCAGCGGTTAGAGCAGGGGTCCCTAAAACCTTGTGTCGTGAGTTCGAATCTCACTGTGATCACCAAATAACATTGACCGACTGCAGCGGGTTACTGCTACAGGATAGCAAAAGATTTACGATGTTATTGTTATAGTGAATTCGTAGGCTGATACGACTTGGTAGCTACCCGAATCTTAGCTAATAACAAGTAAGATAAGAGATGTAGAAGAAACGTATAATGTACACCATATAGGCGACTAATATCGTCAAAGCTGGAGATTCAGCACCAGCCACTATAAAACAGTTAGTTATAATGAAAATCCCAATGTTAAAGAAATAACAGAGGATATAATTATGACAGACTTAAAAGTATTTGTAATGGATTTAGGATGGAAAGGAAACATCGTTGTAATAGCAAGAAATGCTCAAGATGCTATTGATAAAATGAAAGGATACGAAACATTTCCTGATGATTATGATGGAAATGCTGAAGAGTCGGTAAACTGTTTGGAGATAGTAGAGGGTTTGACTATATTTAACAGTGGTGATTGGTAGTAAGTATAAAATTTAGTCTCATGTTGGCAACCGTGAAAGTATTGAAAAATGTTGAGGGAAACTAATACCTAAGAAGGTTCGAATCCTTCGTCAGCATGAGACTATATGCGAGAATAGCTCAGTTGGTAGAGCACCGTCCTTCCAAGTCGGGGGTCGCGGGTTCGAGTCCCGTTTCTCGCTCCAAATGAGTGATTGATAGATATATCAAAAAATCTCAGTACAGCTACAGGAGAATAAGTAATAGCTTATTCTAATAGGGTGATGTGAGTAATCCCTGCTTTCCTGTTGTATCTCACAATATGCGAGAATAGCTCAGTTGGTAGAGCACTGTCCTTCCAAGTCAGGGGTCGCGGGTTCGAATCCCGTTTCTCGCTCCAGCACCAATAATAAAGTTGATTCTTTATTGCCTTAAATGGAAGTTGGATGCGATTTTTGTTTGATTTTGTTGAAAAAAAGCTTGAAATCAATCAAACAAGATGTTAATATTTATCTGTCTTTTAGAAGTATATAAGAAGTAAATAGTTTATGTGTTTATAGATGGCAGTGCGTTCGTAGAACGGTTGGGAACTCCCTGACACACACCACACTGCTAAATATATAACACTTTTTTATTGGGGTATAGCCAAGTGGTAAGGCAGCGGGTTTTGATCCCGCCACTCGGAGGTTCGAATCCTCCTACCCCAGCCACCCAAAGTATTAAGGTGTCTATTAATGAGTAAGTAACGCGTCCATGCTTATTCAAAGGTAGATTAGATCAATAGAGATTCGCGCGGATAACTGTTGGTTGAAAACTCCGGGGAGGAGCGCAGGAAGACCTGTCGCCTTAATCATTGCTGATGTAGCACAATAGGTAGTGCAACTGACTTGTAATCAGTAGGTTGTGGGTTCGATTCCTATCATCAGCACCATATTTCAATGGCACTAAGCGGTTAATCACCGTAGAGGTAGCGCACCACCTGTCCGGTGGAGGTTCTTGGTTCGATTCCAAGTTGGAATACCAGCATTTGTAGCTCCAAAGCAGCTAGTCACTGCGTGGTAGAGCACCTCTTGACCGGGGAAGTGTTCTGGTTCGAGTCCAGACGAATGCACCAAATCTTCATACCAATAGATAAGCCCGTATCCGTTTAGTTAAGACTTATCTTGTGAATGACGTGGACCAAAGAAGAGTATCAGTGAAGGAAAAGCCCATAACCGTTGAAACTGATATTTGCCGTAAGGATTTGGGGATGTGAAGACTACACGAGGTCTCAAACCGTTAATAAAGGTGGAATTCCTTGTATGAAGATTAAATCCGTGTTTAGCGCAGTCTGGTAGCGCATCTGCTTTGGGAGCAGAGGGTCGCAGGTTCGAGTCCTGCAACACGGACCACATTTCGCATTTCGTTAAATATAATCTCCTAACTTTTAAATATAAAAATGTTGTTATATAATGACATTTCTGTAATACTTATCATTTTGTTATTATATGGCAACAAAAAGGATATAAATATGACCTATAAAGAAACATCGGGACTACTTCTTATGTAGATAATCTACAAAGGAGAATTAAATGTCCAGAACATACAGAAGAAAAAATGGTAATAGATGGTGGGATGAAAAAGATTTTACTTTTGCTTTAAATAGTGAAGGTCAATGGATTCACAATCCAAGTGATATTGAGATTCAGTGGTATAAAGATTTCTTGTTATCAAAATATCAAAAAAGAGATGTTTTTTTTGGTAAATGCTTTTTAAATAAAGCAGTAAAAGAAGAAAGTAATGTAAATAGAAGAACATCCAAAAGAAAAGAAATAAGAAAAATAACTCTTGAAAATTATGAAGAGTTTGAATATAATCGTGACAAAGAACTTCTTGTTAAAAGCATTTGTCGTTATTATGATTAATAAATAAGGAATAAAAACATGACTTTCAGAGAAACAGCAGGACTTCTATTATGTAATTGATAAACTTCAACATAATAGGAGCAAAAATGTCCAGAACATACAGAAGAAAAAGTGGTTCAAAATGGTGGCGCGAGAAAGATTTTACTTACATTCGTGATCGTAATGGAAAGTGGATTCACAATCCAACAGAAGAAGAAATCGAATGGTATAAAAAGTATATGATTTCTGTTTACGAAGGTCGTGATTACTACTCTCACCCCGGAATCACCAAAGATTTGTTAAAATGGCACGGAAACCTTCTTCGTCGCACTTGTAAAAAAGAACAGATTTACAAAGTGTTGATGGCAGATGACTACAATGAAGTTGACTATGATAACACTAAGGAACTTCTTGTAAAAGGTTTACGTTGGATGTATGACTAAAATAAAAACCAGCTTAGGCTGGTTTTTTTATATGTTGAATTTATTTTCTTTTTTTAATTGTTCTATAGCTTTGCTAAACCTAAGATTTATTGTTTCTCTGGTTTCATTTTTAAACATTTCTAAAATATGATCATCAATTTTATCATTTCTCTTATAGCGTTTAATAACTTTTTCGAAAAATATATCTTCTTTACTTTTTTTATTAAAAAATTTTTTAAACATAATTATAATCTCCTATACTCAAGCTTATAATATTTTATTATTGATATCAAACTCAGTAAATGTTATCCTTATTTCAGGTGAGCATACCTGCCTTTCTCCCGTTATCGGATGGTGAACATGCATTGTAAATAAATCTTAATCATATAATTTAAATCTATGATCAAGTAATGAGAAAGCTTAATCTCTAATATAGGAATTAAATTATGAACTCGGAAGCTATTAAAAATCTTTCAACATTTTTAACCAAAAACTTAAAAGATAAAGAAATAAAACAATCCCTTCTTCTTGAAGTATTAGCTAAATATGAAGGCTACAAAGATTGGAATACATTAGTTGGAATTGAAAACAAAAACAAAGATCTTTCAGAAGAAGGTTGGAGTAGAAAATTATATATCTATATTGATAACGGTGGCTATTCAATATCTTATAATAAAACAAAGAAAATGTTAAAAATTGAATCTACTTTCTATGGATATTCAGGAAACTTACATTTATTTAATTTTACAAAAAAAGATTTGTTAGATTTTATATCGGAAGGAAAAAAATGGAGCCACTTTATAAAAAATAAAGAAAATGAACCATATCAAAGAACAACTTTTTTTCCAAATAAAGATAACCATTTCTATTTTTGTTGCTTTAATGTAGTATTTAAGAATCAATATTCTACTGTTTTTCTTGATGCTTTTTTAACATATAATCGAATAATCAAAAATATAGATATTTTTGATTAATAAAAATAAGTTTAACTATAAACAATGAAAAGGACATTCCAAGATGTCCTTTTTATATTTAGGCAAGTAATAATCGTCCAGACATAATATCTTTGGAAAAATATTTAGCAAATGAATAAGCTTTGTTTTGAATTTCTTGAGCGATTTTAACACCATATTCATTCTCAATAATTTTAACTGTTTTATTTAAAAGAGTGGTTCTATTCGCTATGCGTTTTCCTTTAAAAAGTTTTTCCATGTCATAGACAAAGAACTTATCATCTACTTTTAAAACAACCATTTTAAAATGCTTCTTAAGGTCCCCATAAATCTCCGCCAAAAGCTCTACGTGAACATTATCAACAACAAACTTGATATGATGATTAGGATTGATTGTCCCTTCATAGAGGATGTTACAGGCATCAAGAGAGTGTTTATCATCAACAGCATAATAAACATTGTTACCTTTATTTTTAATTTCAGTTACCATAAAGAACTCCTTATATAAATATAGCTATTGTATCTATTTTTATTGCTAAAAGTCAATGAATTATTTATCGTAAAAACAGCTAAAAAATATTGACTTTGACTCGTGTTTCTGAGATTATATAGGTTCTCTAAGACCTACCTAGTAGCAGCAGAATTTCTCTGTGGGTAGGCATGTGTTTAAAGACATGATGAAGTACAAGCTGGCAATCCATTAGAAGAGGCAACAGCGGAATCCCATAAATCGATAGAGTGGAGACGATAAGAAGGCTGCTAATGGCATCATGTTTTTCCCATCAAAAAAACAGGAATATATTATGAAAGTTTTTCATTATTCTGGTTCAATCAATTTTATCGATGAAAATGATGTATTTTTAGGCTATGTTTTAGAACAGTCTTGTTGTGAACATTCTAATTTTGCTCTCTCTTGGGATAGAAAATTTAAGAAAAAAATTGAATATAAAGATGTTTCAGAATTAGATTCTATTTTAGATGGTTATTTCTTTGATACTAATTTCATGCTTAAGTATTATGATTCAAAGAATACAGATAGAGAATATGCTGTTTTCCGTTTAAAGAAAGATGGTGAAAAGAATGCTTATATTTTTCTTTCTAATCAGCATAGTGGTTACTATTCTCATGGATTTAGTTTATCTCAGGTAGATATGTCTGATTTTCATTTTGAGGATGATGATGAAACGTCAGGAGATGTAGATGAGGATGGGTATTATGAAACCATCACTGCTAAAGATTACTATTCAGAAGAATATGATGCTGAGCTTAAAAATTATTTAATTAACGAAGCTCCAAGAATTCAGTATTTCTTTAGAGATCATATTTAAAAAATTTGATTTTAAAAAAATAGTATATAATAATGAATATATTGTTAAATGTTTTTTCTGCTAAGGGCGAAGAAGGTCCCCTTTAGGTTCGAGTCCTAACTTAGCAACATAGAAGAGAGCTTAGGCTCTCTTTTTTGTTTTTAAATAAATAAGAACCTCCCGGCTCTTATTTTATTAAAGAATAACAATGCTCTAAATATTCTTTTTCAAGATCTTTTATTGTCTTATTAATCCCCATAATCAAATAAGTAAGATTTCTTGAGTTACTCCATAAACGTTCTTTCTGTTTTTCTGATTTTGAACTATCATCCAAAGCATAGATCTGTTCTTTAAGTATTTTATCTTTTTCAAGTAAAGTCGTTCTTTTATCTGCTAATTCTTTTAGCTTAAAAAGAAATTGTAGTTGATTCATGTTTTTCTCCTTTTATCTACTTTTAATTTTATAATATTAATAATGATAAAGAATCAAATTTAATATAGATGGTTTCATTGTTTCATGGTATTATATGAGATAAAGTCAAAGGAGAAATAATATGACACAAGAAATTAGCGCAGTAAAAAGATTAAATCAACATTTCAGTATCTTGAAGCAGCTTGAACAAGTAGATAACCCACAACAGCTTCATAAACGTAAAGAAAAAACGCATTATCCTGATGGTTATTCCGGTGCTCCTGTAACTAAAAAAGAGATAAAAGATGATTTTATTTTGATTTTACCAATAAAAGGAACAGCAGAAAATATTGGTTTTACCCTTAACTATTTAAATAGAGAGCTTGATGATGTAGAGTTAATAGTTGGTGTAGCTTTTAGAAATGAACTTGTAAGAACATTAACTCTTTCAGAACCAGTGAAAGGTTTTGAGGATATTAAAAAACATTTAAACTCTTTTGTAAAACAAATAAAAGAAAATCCAGAATGTGATTTAATAGCATTAACTGAAAAACAATTTGGTATTGAGCTAACCGAAAACAATAAAAGTGCCAGAGAATTTGTAAGAGAAAGGCATTCAGCTAAAATAAAAAGAATAGATGAACTCCAGAAAAAAAGTATTGGTTTAATGGCAGAGTCAGAAAGTCTTTATAATGATATCCCCGCTATTCTTGCAGAAACAGAAGAAGCAAAAGAAGTCGCTCGTTTAAAGAAAGAACTTGAGGAAGCTGAAAGAAAATTGCACCAAAAGAGAAGATCACTACAGAGACCAATAGAAGAAAAACAAAAACAAAAAGATGAAATGTTGAGTGAAGTACATAGAATTAATCTTGATATTAATCAATATGCTAAAAAAACAGAAATAGGTGAAAATATAAATAAACCAGAAACAACAAGAAAATATAAAGTATAAAATATAAATAAAGTCTCTTATGAGGCTTTATTTTTTGGTATCTATAGTATATAAATTCTTAATTATTTAATTAAAAGGATTAATTTATGTATAATGTAGATAAACCAGAAGCTGAAAGAAAGTTTAGAAGAGCAAATCCAATAGAAATTCCTAAAGATGTTCTAAAAAGCATATTGGAAGAAACTACATCTTCTAAGTTAAGTAAGATCTTAAAAAAAGCGATAAAAAGAAAAACAAGTTATCAAAATAATAATGAATATATTGTATCATCGTTATTTAAATATTTAAAAGCCGACTCAAGAAAATATATAGAGCTAATAAGAGATTATACTGGAATATCTTATAAAGAAGCAGAGGCAGAATATATGTCTTCTGAATATATAGAAACATTAAAAAAGATAGATGTAGATTTCAAAGAGAAATTAGAAAAAGAGTTTTTAGCTTTATCTAAAAAAACAGAAGAAGATATATTTCAATTTTCATTAGAAAAAATAAATATTATTGAAAAAGATCTAAAAGAAATAAATAATGCAAAATCAAGATACCTTAAGCATCTTAGCTATCATATTAAATTAAATTTAGAAGAAGAAATAAAAAAATCTAAAAACATAGAAGATAATTCAAATAATAAAGAAGATAACACTCTTTTCGGAAAAGAAGCTGTAAATAATATGCTTGAAGGGTTTATTCCTGTTTTATATAGATTGAAAGATAAATATAAAATAGATCCTAAACATTTTTTATTTTTAGATTTTCTTTATAATAAAACATACGTTATTTTAACAACAAGTATTTCAATAGTTGAACTTTTAATGGTGTTAATACCTGTTTTATTGATAATATTAGGTGTAGGATATTTCTTTATATAATGAATATTCAAAATAAAATAGGGGCCTCAGCCCCTATTTTTATAATGATTTCTCAACATCATGACAGCTTGAACAAAGTCCATTCTCTTCAAGGGATTGGAAATAATTCCAACAACGATCACACTTATGATAATCATGTTTTTTAAGTAATAAACTTTCACCTTTTACAAAATGAGGCTTGCCTAACATAAGTTCCATAACTGAAACTTCTTCATTTGTAAGCTCATTAGGATAATAAACAAACATTTCATTATTTTTTGAAACTGTTTTATTTACTCTTTCTTGTTCAAACATCTTATTCAACGTCACACGCATATCTAAAAGCTCATCAAAACGAGAAACATCCAATTCAGTTTTAACTTCACTCAAGAAATCTTCCATAAGAACGCTTTCTTTCCCATAGTTCTTACTTTTAGCATAAAACTCTTCCGTGCTGTAAGGCATGAAAGGAAGCAATAATAACATAAGGTTATGTTGAACATAGAAAAGAACCTGTTGAGTTGATACTCTACGTGGATCTTTTTTTGCTAAACAATAAAGTCTATCTTTTTGTGAATCTAAATAAACGGTACTCACAAAATCACAATAATTATAAAGTGCATTCAAACTTTCATTAAAACGATATTCATCTGCAAGTTTTAATACTTTATTTTTAACGTCATTCGTTTTTTCAACAACGTATTTATCAAGATCATCGAGCTGATCCATATTTAACTCAAATGAAGATACATCAAAATCATCTAAGTTTTGGAGCATGAAACGTAATGTATTTCTAAACTTCTTATAACGCTCTAGCGCGTTGTTAAGCGTTGCTTTGGAATATGTTAACTCTTTACTGTAATCTTGTCCTAAAGCCCATAGACGAAGCGTATCAGGGCTATATTCTTTTAATAAATCTTCCATAGAAACATAGTTTCCAACAGATTTAGAAAGTTTCACGCCTTTTTCATCAACAACAAATCCATGCGTTAAAACTTGTTTATAAGGAGCGCTACCATTTAAAGCCAACGAGGTTAATAATGAAGATTGGAACCATCCACGATGTTGATCTGAACCTTCTAGGTATAAATCTGATTGTGTAAACCCAAACTCTTCTTTAACAACTGTCGTATGTGTCATTCCACTATCAAACCAAACATCAAGAGTCTGAGGTTTAAAGGTAGGATCTTCATACAATGCTGAAAGCCCGTTAACTTCAACTTCATTCATCCAAGACTTATACTCTTCCATAGCTTCTACAGTATTGTCTTTAGGAAGTGGAACACCCCACAAACGATTACGAGAAACACACCAGCTTGAGCGTCCTTCAAGCATAGATTTTAAACGTGTTTTACCATTTTCAGGATAAAATTCTACCTTGTCTGCGGCTTGTTGAGCCTCATCTTTTACATTAGAAAGATCCATGAACCATTCTTTAGATGTTTTAGAGAATAATGGTGTTTTATGTCTCCAGCAATGAGGATATTCATGATTAAACATCGTGTGGTGATACACTAATCCCTCTTCATTAAGTTTTTCAAGAACAAAAGATGTTGCTTTTTTAAGATCTAATCCCATAAGTTCCGGGAACTCATCAGTATTGTATTTTCCGTATTCATTTACATAACTTTTTGTTTCAAGATTATGAGCTTCACCTAAATGGAAATCATCAAGGCCAAAAGAAGGGGCTACATGAACAAAGCCTGTTCCTGATTGTTCTACGAAATCCGCATGATATAAAGAGACTAATTTTTTATGATAAGGGCTAACAACTTTCACATTATCAAAACTAAAATCAGAAACAAAACTCCAAGAGTCAGGAACCTCAAAATCTTTAAGTTTTACATAATATTTGTTTTTAACGTTATCAAAATATTTAGCATAAGAATGACGTTTATTATAAGCAACAGCTTGGTTAGCAGGAAGCGTATAAGGTGTTGTAGTCCAAACAAGAAGTGATGTTTCATCATCAAGTTTAAACTCTACTGTAAGGCTATCTGACTGTTTGAGCTTGTACTCAAGTTCTGCTTCTGCTAAAGATGATTGGCAGTCTTTACACCAATAAACAGGACGGAATTTTTGGAATAAGAAACCTTTATCAAGAAGATCTAAAACAGCCTGCATTTCTCCGGCTTCTCTTTTATGATCCGTTGTTTGATAAGATTTTGTATAGTCAGCAAATACACCAAAGCCTTTAACCTGTTCTCTTTGATTAGATGCCTGTTCGTTAGAATAAGTATAACACTCTTCAAGAAAACCTTTAGGATTTTCTTTTTTGTTAAGTTTGCTTTTCTTTTCTACAGCCAATTCAACAGGAAGCCCATGACAATCAGAGCCGTTATAAAGAGGCGCATAGAATCCATTAAGGCGTTTAAACTTTAATAAGGTGTCTTTAAGCACTTTATTGGTAAAATGACCTAAATGAAGATCTCCGTTAGCATAGGGAGGGCCATCATGAAGTAAAAACAATGGTTTTGTTTCTTGTGATTTGAAATAATTTTGAACAGCTTCACTATTCCAAAGTTCAACATACTCTTCTTTGTTAAGATGCTTCTCTGGGAGATCGAACTTAACTTTAGTCATATTTAATGTGTATTTCATAAACTTCTCCTAATATTTTTTAAAATTTTGCATAAAAAAAAGGCACTTGGTTTGACCTAAGTGCCTTATGAATGACGAGTTCTACCCTGTCAGCCAAAAGGCAACATGTAGATTATAATAATGCTGTTATTGTGGAATTTTTGAGTGTTCATTTTTATTTCTCCGTTTAACATTCTTTAAGCATATTCCAATGAGGGTATGATTGTCAATAACTTTTTTTTGTAAATAGAAATACTTAATTTGTATATCATTGAGTTTTGTTTTAAAATACGCTATAAAATAGGAGAATAACATGACAAAATTGATGAGTAGTAAACAACTGAATGAAAAACTAAAAACTCTCATAAAAAAAGAAGCTTCTCATAAAGAGCTATGGGAAGTGTGTGGAGGGTTTGTTAAAAATAATGAGCTTACTAAAGACGAAGTTTACAACTTGCTAATGCTTCATGTTCAAAGTCCCACTATTAGTAATGAAATGGAAGAAAAGATGTTAGATCTTCTTGACCTCTATAGTGGTTACTGTTCTTCTGAATGTAAACTATATTGAGGTCTATATGCCTGTAACTATTGATAAACATGATGTAAAAAAGAAAAAAGAAAATATGAAAAAAAGTTTTTATTCAAAAGAGAAAAAGAATAGAAGCGAGGGATGGGACTGGTTAGAAGTTTTACTAGACTGTTCTGTAATGTTTGGAAGAGTTATATGGTATGTAATAAGTTTTATTGGACATGGTATACTCTATGTATTAAGAAGTATAGGCCATGCTTTTCATCATATATTTGATATTTTTGATTAAGAAAGAGAACTATAATGAAAAAAATAATCTATCATGATTCAGATTTTAAAAAAGAAAGTATTATAATAAAAAATGGAATGACAAAATTTCCAGAGAATACTATTTTTTATGTAAAAGGTTTATTATTTGAACCTTCATCATCTAATTTAAGTAGGCATGATATAGAAATAGGGATGAAGAAAAAATATGTAGGAGAACTGAATACTGCTATTATAGCAGATAATGAAAAAGTTTTTCTCGATAGGTTTTTTACTTATGATGATCACCACATAACAGATCTTCTTCATATTTTAACATATAGAGAAGTACAAGAAATGAATAGCTATATTAATAAATCTGAGTATGTATCCTTATCTGAACCTAAAGGATTCTTTAAAGCTATTTTTTCTAATTTAAATGATGAGATTATTGTTTTCTTGAATAGTGATTCTTTAAAAGAAAGAAAAATTGAAAGAATAAAATACCAAAATATTTCTGAAAAGGAAGATTATATTATGAAAAAATCATCAGAAGGATGGGAACCCTATTTTAATGATGATGTTAGTCATATAAAATCTATGTTAAAAGAAATGAACTATGCGATGTCAGGTGATGAGAAATATACATCTGATTTTTATTACTATAATAAAGCTAATTCTATTTATGATAAGTTAGATTTAGGTGAAATGACCGAAGAAGAAAAAGAAGAAGTAAAACGTTGGAATAATGAAGATCAACGCTGTGAAGATGATAAAAATAAAAAAGATGTTATTGATGATTCTCCAGTTGATACTTACAATAGGTTAACAGGATTTAAATATATTTAACATCTTGGGTAGACTGCCATATATTTTATATTATAATTATAAAATGGATAAAAAGGATTAATTATATGGCTAGTTACAATTTAAGTAAACAAGAAATTATAGAAAAGGTAACAGGTGATGGATTGTTGCCTGATAAAGAAATTAGAAAATTTAAGATATATTTAAATAATAGTAATGATATAGATAATATACTTAAAGCTTTTGATAAATTTAAAGATGAAAATAAAAAACATTATTTATCTGAATTTCTAACAATAAAAAATAGAAATGAACAGGCCAATTTTTTAAAATTAAATACAGGTATTAGAGGTTTTTTAAAAAATATTAATAATACTAAAATTGAAAAGGTATATAAGACTAGCAAAGGTATTGCAACAACAAAGATAGTCGCTTTAATGACTGCTGGAACACTTCCGGGGCTTTATATAGCAGGAGCAGTGGTTGCACGTCTTACAGCTCCAATTGCTATAAATTATTTTACTGATAACTTCGCCAATAATAATATAACATTAAAACATATCCAAAAAAGAATATCATCAATAAAAAAAGAATTTGAAAATGATCTCCCTTCCAAAAATAAACATTTAAATCGTGTATTTAAATTAATTCCAGAATCGATTTATTACAATAATAGTATGCCAATAAATAAAAAGGAGGAATTTTTAAATACATCTATTAATATGCTAAAATCGTGTGATAGATATATAAAAATATTATTGAAAAAACAGCAACCTCAAACAGTATTTAATTTTTTAAATATCCTTAGAGAAGAAATTGAAAAAAGAGGAATTACAATAGAAGAAGCAACTAAAAAATCTAGATTTTTTAGTAATGAAGGATTCGCTAGCTTGCAATCACACATTTTTTTGAAGATGTTAGAGAATAAAAATAATATGTTAAGTATTATAACAAAAGCAAAAGAAGTAGAAAAAGCTGTGGGTGATGAATTTGTTGAAGATGCTATGGGTATATTTGGTAAAATTACAGAAAAGACATCTATATATAAAAATATAAATTTCACTGAGAATAAAGTATTTGAAAAAATAATAAAAATAGAAAACATCACAGATCCTAAATCTTTATACAAAGATGTAATATCATCTAATATAGAGGAGCGTATATTTAATCAATCTAAAGAGCTTAAAGAATTAATAAATACAAGTGAATCCATCATTAATGATACCACTAACTTTATGGATGATATAATAGATGTCTTTATAAAAAATGACAAAGTTAATAGTATTGCAAAATTAAGTATTGCTAAACCAATAAACATGGTGTCTGAAAAAGTTAAAGATATACCTAAAATATGTTCTGAAAAAATAACAGAATATTCTTTAAAAGTTAATGAAAAAATAGAAAGATTGGATGAACTTATTCAAAAAGGTAAAATACATGGAAAATTTGGTTCAAAATATCCCTGCATAATGGTAGATTTTTTAAAAGAAATAACAAAAAAAGCTATAAAAAATGTCATAGATTTTATTGATGCTAATATTCCGATAAAAGATTTTATTAAGGATACAAAAAAAGAAGTTCTAATGATATGGAATTTTTATGATAAATTTAAAGATGGTATCAGATGGGGAATCGTAGAAGGAGCAGGTTTATTAACAAGAACAACTCCTAAGTTTGAAAAGAATTTCCAAAATCATGAAATATTAAATCATAAAAATAAGCTAACATCTGGAATAAAATCTCAACTTAATCATATAAAAAAGAATGCTGAAAAGTTGAACATGACTGGTCCCGGAGATAATATAGAAAGAAAGATGAAGAATATATAATTTTGTATTCGAAATCATAATAATATAAAATGCATTTTATATTATAGGTGACATAGAAAAATGAAAAAAATAATTTATAAAGAAAATGATTTCCCAATAAGTAGCATAATAATAAAAGGAAGCGAAAGCGTATTTCCTTCCAGTACTATTTTTTACGTGAAAGGTTTATTATTTGAACCTTCTTCATCTAATTTAAGTAGATACGATGTAGAAATTGGTATGAAGAAAAAATATATAAGAGAGCTAAATACTCCAATTATTGCTGACAATGAAAAAGTTTTTCTACATAGCTTCTTTTTATTTGATGATCATGAAATAACAGATCTTTTACATATATTAACTTATAACGAAGTTAGTGAAATGGTTGAATACATAAAAAAAGATATATTTGTAGATTTATCTGAAAAAAAAGGCTTTTTTAAATCTTTAATATCGTCTAAAACAGACGAAATATTTATTTTATTAAAGAATGACAATCTAAAACAAAGAAAGATTGTAAGAATAAAATATGAAGATGAAAGTCAAAAAGAAAGTTTTATTTTAAATTTAAAAGATTGGATTCCATATTTTAATGAAGATACAGATAATGTAAATAAAATGCTTGTAGAAATGAAAAAAGCAAAAAATAAAGATAGTAAATATTATCCAGATTTTTATTATATAAATGGAGCAAATGCGTTTTTAAATGATGGTGAAAATAAAGATGTATTATCTGATGAAGATCAGAAAGAAGTTGATAGTTGGATAGAAGAATCAAAGAAGTCAGAAGAAGAAGCAAATAGTAAAGATATCATTGATAATAATCCAACAGACACTTATAATAGGCTAACGGGCTTTAAATATATTTGAGGATAAAAATGAAATCTATAAAATATACAGAACAAGATTTTCCACCAGAAAGTATAAAAATAAAAAGTAATACAACTCATTTTCCTAAAGAGTGTATTTATTATGTCATTGGTTTGCTTTTTGAGCCAACAAAAGAATTTTTATCAAGAAAAGAGATAGAAGATGGAGCACATAAAAAATATATAGGGGAAATAAAAACCGCTGTTATAGCTGATAATGAGAAAGTAGTTATTAACGGATTAATAAACAGTAATTATCATAAAGAAATGGATCTTCTTCATATTCTAACATATGAAGATGTGAAATCTTTATTATCCGCAGAGAAAGTAAATAAATCTCATTCACAAAAATTTTTTAAATCCTTATTTTCTCAAAAAATAGAAACACTGTTTATCTTATTAAAAGAAGATAATCCAAAAGAAAGGAAATATGTTCGTTTAATTTGCAATACCGAAAAAGAAAATGAAGATTTTATTTTAGAAATGATGAATAAAGGTTATTCTACTTATTTCATGGATTCTTTAAAAAAAGTAAAAAGTTATTTAGTGGAAATGAATAGTGCTATTTTAGGAGGTAAATATTATCCAGATTTTTATTTCATAAACCCAGCAGGTAATTATATTTATGAAAGAGAAGAAAAACAAAAAATAGAAAATATAATAAAAGCAGGTGGTAAAAATCCATTTGAAGAAATACTTAATGATCCTGAAATGAAAAAAGAGTTTGAAGAAATGGATATACAACAAAAAGAAATCGACGAAAAAGAATCTTTTGATGAATATCCTGAAAAAACATTTAATAGGTTAACTGGATTTAAATACTAAAAGAAGGGGAAACCCTTCTTTTATTGTTATTTAATAAGATTGCGCTCAAGATTTACAATAATGCTTTGGTGATCTTCATATCTTGCCCATTCGCGCTCTGATTCACTATAAAGATGCTCATCTTCTCTTTCAATAAAATCAAGACTCCATGAGTTCTCACCATTAGTCATAATTCCATAGCAATCAATAGAAGGAAAGTGCATTTTAGATAAATCAAAGTTCTGATAAAGGTTGTCAATAATTTGAGTATGTTCTTTACGATAAATCCAATCTCCTTCTGACATCTCCATCATTTTATATTTATCAGGACCAAAACGATAAAGATTATAACGCTTAACACCACCTCTTTTAGGTTTATGCTGATCATGAAGATAGCTCAAAATATTAGAGTGTTCTTCATATGTTAAAAAAAGACTTTTGAGTTGAGCGGTTTGTTCAATCTCAGAGGGTAGAATGCCCGGAACGACACGTCCATCTCTACCTTTACATCTTGCGACAGGATGTGGAGATGGAATATGGAGTTCTTCTTTATTTGATTTAGAAATTATTTCTGCTACCGATTTTTCATGATCGGGACGATAAACATATTCTCCATTGATATCTCTGATGAAATCACCAGCTTTATAATCAAATGAAAAACGGGTAATATTGAAATGATTCATTATGCTTCCTCATTATTTATTTTTTATGATTATAGCATATTGCTTCTATCTAAGGCAATGTAATTGTGATTAAAATGGATGCACTAACCTTTTGATTGAATTAGTATATTCTAAAATCTTTTCGATATCATCACAAAAAGCAGAAACACCAAATTCGGCACTACCTATATAATAATGATGAAATTCGTAAGGATTTCTATGGGTTCGTTCCATATTGATTTCTACACGTTTTCTACGTTTGGCTTTACGGTAAAGTTTACTTACAGTAGAGACTTTAGCGCTGGTACCAACCTGAACAAATATATCCGCATCACTAATAGAATCTTCAACAAAATAATATTCTTTAAGATTTACGCCTTCTTCATACCAAACAATATCAGGTCTAACTTTTGAAAAAATAGCACCACAACTATTACATTTATCATTAATAGACCAATTATGATTATGAATAAAACGATGTCCACATTCTAAGCATTTAAACGTGTTATGTTTGCCATGAATATGAATAACATTTGAACTTCCTGCTCGCTCATGAAGATCATCTATGTTTTGTGTAGCAACTAAAACTTCATGATCTTTTTCAAGTTCAGCAATAGAAAAGTGAGCTTGATTAGGTTTTGCATTATTGATATCGTATCGTCTTTGATTATAAAAATGATGAACTTTTAAAGGATCAGAGACAAATCCTTTAAAGGTTGCAACATCATCAATAGAATGTTCTTCCCATAAAGGAATACCACTGTTAGAGTCTCCTCTAAAGGTTTTTAAACCACTTGGTTCACTAATGCCAGCCCCTGTAAGAAAAACTATTTTAGCCATTTAACACCTCTTTTTTGAAGTAATAATACATCTATATCGGATAAAACACAAACAAAAATGAAGTTGCAAAATAGAAAATTAACTGTTAATATACGATACAAATAAACAACAAAAGGTGGGATAGTAAAACAAAAATTTTTGATGTGCCTTGCTGTATAAATTTTATAAACAATAACTCTCAGTGGAGACAATATCATGAGTAATTTCGAGTTTGATTTTCCGCCTAAAGTGGCAAAGAAGTTAAAAGAAAAATATCCAAAAGCATCTCAAAGTGATATTCAAGTAGCATTTTGTGGAGCAATATCTTATTTTATCCTATGTAAAAAATATCGTGGTCATAACATTCCTATGCCTTCTGTTGTAGTGGATGAGGTATGGCATGAATTCATTCTTCATACACGAGATTATGAAGCATTCTGTGAGAAATATCTTGGTTTCTTCTTACATCATATACCAAATGATGATGAAAATCCTGTTGATGAAAAAACGGCTAAAGAACAGATCCTATCTCTTTGGATTTTAGCTTGTCAGGAAGAAGGTTTCGATCCTACAAGTGCTGAGGCTAAACCATCATTATTTTATGCTGATGTTCTTTTCAAAGAACGCTCATCAAGCTATATTTCAAGTCTTGCTAAAGATGTTAAAGAACGTGTTTTAAACAAAAAAATGGGTAAACCAGAGAAAACCAGTATTATCCAAAATATTAAAAAAGGTTTAGGAATTGTAACAACGTCAAAAGTAACAGAAGCTGCTGCCAATACTTCTGGAAACTTTGATTTAACAAATCTGTTGCTTACGGTTCATATCATGGATGATACTCCATCATATCGAACATCAGGTTCTGATGGCTATGTTCCATCAAGTAATCATAGTAGCAAAAACGATGATCACCATAGTCATCACAGCACGACAAGTAAACATAGCTGTAGTTCGTCCGATAATAATAGCAATTCTCATCATACAACTTCTTGTGGAAGTAGCTGCAGTAGTTGTGGTGGTGGAGATTAATAAATATCTTAAGAGCAGGGAGACCTGCTTTTTTTCTTTGCAAGCATAAAGAAATGTTTTATAATGTAGCAACTGATAAAAAAAGAGGCACTTATGAAACATAAAGTAGGAAGACTTCAACATGCTTGGATATGGTTTTGGTATAATGATTTTACCAGAATGTTTATAGTACTAATTCCCTCTTATTTTGTTTTTGTGATTCCGTTTCTAATTTGGCTTCAATTAGAAGAAGAAACATTCAAAACAACATTATGTACTATTTATATGATTGTTTTGATTTGGGCTTTTGCTGATAATGATTATACGAACCTAAATAAAATTGGTTTAACTACAGATAGAAGAAAAATTTCTAATACTATGAAAAAGCCTGAGTGATCAGGCTTTTTTATTAATCTTTTTTTCCTCAATCATTAGTGTTTCGTAGTGCTTCTTTTTATCAAGATTGCGTTTAATCGCCTTAATTTCTATATAAGGAATACTTGATATAGTAACTTTATTTTTGGAAATAAAATCATCTATTTCTATTTTAATATTTGGAGAAATATCATTTTGTTTATTTATAAAGTTAATAAGGTGAAGCTTTTCAAGATTATTTAATTTTTTATTGAAAATTTTCTCTTTTTTAGTAAAATGAGTTTTTTGATATTCCTTAAGCTGTTTAAAATTATCAGACTTACTAAATATTTCATAAAGCCATAATGAATCGGCTCCTAAAAAACTAAAACAAGCAAAAAATAAACTAATAAATATATGATAAACACCAGCAACTGTATCATGATTTAAAAAAGTTAAAAATGATGTAGTCATAGATAATAAGCTCATAAAAATAAAATAGAATATCCATAATTTTGGCATAATGAATGATGAGTTAACTATTTTTTTAAAATCATGAGAAATAATTACGCCCTGTCTATAATCTAATTTTTTAAATGAAATATTTCTCAGATATGAAACATATAGCTTATCTCCAATGTTAGCTTGAGGGCATTCATCGTTTTTAAAGATATATGTCATTTCTTTACCATTTCTGTCTAAAGTATAAAGAACATCTCCATCTCTTGTTGTTTTTTCTTTCAATGTTCCATAACTTCTTGAATAAAATTTCATGTAGACTCTACTCCCATAATATTTTTGTATTTTTTCGATAAAAAGGATATAAATATAAAATTAGTTTTACCATATTTAAACATAAAATATCAAATATAAGGAAAGTAACATGTACCAATATTCAACAAAAGCGATAGTAAAAGAATATGAAAATACTGATGATAATCAGGTCTCAGAGTTTTTCCCGCTAATTATTAATGATAGACTTCAAACAATTTTTCAAGGTTATAAAGAGCCAAGCCCAAAAGATTATGAAGATGCCGCTATAAAAATAAATAATATAGTAGGAACTTCTTTTGAGGCAGGGCATGTTCAGACAATCTTAAGTTTCTACCCGTATGTAAAGACTAAAATAGCACATTATTCATTACAAGAAGAGACAATGGCTAGTATGCTTTTAGATGTTGTATCAGATTTTCTTTTAGATTGTAGATGGCCTGATTATTCTGATGCTCTAAAGGAAGAAGAACATTCAAAATATTTTGAAGCTTTTTCAATGCAGGCAGAGGCATTCATAAAAGGTTTCGAAATGATGATGGAGATGAAATTAATAGCTAATCCTAGTTCTGAAAAAGATAATGATGCAGAAGCCTATTATGCTTGTCAAACAGAAGTAGAAGATAAAATAGTTTTATCAAAAAGTACATTAAAAGAACTATCGGAATATTTTGAATATTTATGTGAAATAAAACTGACAGATACAGAAATAGAAGACGTATTGAATTCAAGCCCTAGTTTAAAAGCAAGAATATTTCGATTTGGATTACATGATACAGATATTGGGGTGGAAATAGAAGAAGCATTTACTTGTTATTATTTTGGAGACGATGAGGATGAATGTAAAACAATAGATGAAAATAAAAAAGCTGTATTAGAAAAAAGAAAGAGTTTACTGTTAACTACTAGTGGTAGTGATACAGAAGATCAGCAAGATTCCGTATACATATCTGATAAAACATATAATGAGATTTCATTAGATCTTAAATATTATACTGGAGTATTGTTATCAAGGGAAGAAATAAATGAAGTGTTAGATTATCGTGATATAAAACCCGATATAGTAAAATGGGGGGTATCAGATACAGTTGTCAGGGATAATATTCTAGAATCGTTATTCATCCATTATTTAAACGAAAATTTCAATGGTGAAGAAGAACAAAAAAATAGATTAACAAAAGAAATTCAAGAAAGAAGAAAAAAAGGTTGATTTTTATAAAAAGATAGTATATCATTTTAATACTGAAATCGAGGAACATTTTGATTTCTTACCGAGCTGTTCTAACCTATGGTATGTAAGTTGGAACAGGCAGACGAAAAGCTGCAACTCACATACCTTTGTGGTCCAGATAGTTGATTGGAAATTTATTTCTACAAGAAGCTGATTGGTAAAGCAAAATAAGCCACCTACGGGTGGCTTTCTCATTTTTAGAATCTGAGAATACTCCGAAATAAATAAGGAGAAATTATAAAGATTGCTATTTTCCCTTTGTAAAAAATCTATTTTGTAATATATTAACATATAAATAACAATCAAGGAGGTTTATATGTTTAGATATGCCGTTATATTCTTTGTTATAGCGTTAATCGCCGGGGTATTAGGATTCGGTGGCTTAGCAGGGGCAGCTACAGAAGCTGCAAAAATAGTATTCTTCGTAGGTCTTGTTCTTTTTGTAATAAGTCTCTTCTTCGGAAGAGGGCGAAAAGGACCGCCACTTTAGTTTTATAGTTCTATAATATAGCCACCTTCGGGTGGTTTTTTAATTTTGGATCTTTGTTTATTTTTTGTTCTTTGGTATAATTTAAAATACAATTTTAAAAAGAGGTGTAAAATGTATACGAAAGATACGGTTAATAAAAGAGATTTAAAAGGAAACACTCCTTTATTTTATGCCACAAATGTTGATGACGTAATACAACTTATTGCTATTGGAGCTAATGTCAATCATGAAAATAACAAGCATGAAACAGCTCTTTTTCATGCAGGATTTGAAAAAGCAAAAATATTAATAGATTCAGGAGCCGATGTTAATCATGTAGATGAAGGTTATGCTTCTCCACTGTTCTTTTCCGATCTTAAAACAAGTAAATTACTCATTGAAAAAGGTGCGATAGTTGATCAGTCGGATATGGAAGGAGATACTCCGTTATCTGTTGCTGCGTCTTATAAAGATGTGGAAAAAGGTAAACTTCTTATAGAGAATGGTGCCTATATACACAATGTAAATCTAAGTACATTTAGTGCTCTTGAGTTAATGCCTGATGAACTACGAGAATTTGCTTTAAATTTTGAAAATAAACAAAATTTATCATTAAAAGAAGAACTAGAACAGATAACTAAAAATATTGAACATTCTGATATACCAGAAAGATTACCAATACCTAAATTTTAATGTTGCACCAAACGTTGTCATTATGTATAATAGCCTCATACAAAACATATGAGGATGACAAAATGACTACACTGATTAACAATTTTAAAAATACTAAAATCGCAGAAATGTTACGTGTGGATGATGAAGGTAATGTAAAAATCAATTATGGTTTTAACAGTGGTGGTTATGAATCAAACGTCTTCTTTATTACCGAAGATGGTGGTGTATTAGGTATTCAAACAGTTATTGATGAAATTAATAAAGTAGATTTTAATGATCCAGATGACTCTCAATGGTTTATTGTAGGTTATGACGTAAACTACGAAAATCATGATCTGTACGACAGTCATACAGGGAATCTTATTGAAGCTGCATATGAAGCAGAAGAAGAATAAAAATAAAAAAGGCCACCTTGGTGGCCTTTTTTAATTCCAATGTATGAGTAATTAAGTCTTCAAAACTAAGATAACAACTGATATATTGGATTTAAGGTTTAGGTCTTTTACTTTTTTGGCTTGTTTCATTATTCCAAGATTTATCATTAAAAATGTAATTAGCCATTCCTGTTTTATGCCAAAAATCTCCTGAACCATCTATACCAAGGCCGACATTATATTGTTCTTGTGGAAACTTTTCTTTAACATTATTAAGTAATTCTTTTCCTATTCCTTTTTTCCTATAATCAGGAGCAACAAAAATCTGAATATTGGAATAACCAGAAATATCATAAGGATCATATGTAGCTACAGCAATAGCTCTTCCATCAATATTATGCTTTAAGAATACTTCTATTCCTACATCGTTTCCGCTAATAGGGTTTCCTTGTATAGTTCTTAACAGTTTTCGAAAAAGATCATACTCCATATCAATATAAAGGCGCTCTTTAAGAGCTATAAAAGCATTTTCAGCATTTTGACTGTTACATTTTTTTAATTTTTCAAGTATCGCTACATCCATAGATAATCCTCTGTTTAATATGATATATTCTAACAAAAAAAATAATTTAAGTATATAATAAGTTGTATGTCATAAAGAAAAAAGATATACTTATTTTTTAAAATTATTGGAGAATCTATTATGGGTCTTGATATTTATAAACTTAATCCAAGTCATGAGAAAACAGATTTTTATTTTATAAAAGATGAGTCTGCTGAAGAAAATAAATACAGAAGCCAGCTTTTTCTTGTTTTTAAAGACTATCTTAAAAAAGAGAAAAAAGATTTTATCTCATGGAAAGAAACGTTTGAGAAAAAATATCCTGATTTGAATATGGATGATTATGAGCTTTCTTGTATTTCTGAATATTACATTTTTAGAGAAAAAAACAGTACTGATAATCCTCTATCCTTTGATAATGAAAACGAACTAATATCAAAAAATAAAGTATTCTTTAAAGATGATGAGCTTGTACTGGAAGAAGTTGAAGTTGATATTCTTTATGTAAAAGAAGTAGCCTATCAAAGAAAATCCATGTTAGATGGTTTTTATAACAATTTCATTCAATCATGTTGGTATGTTAGAAATAACAGTGGAATAAGTGAATATGAAAGTAATGATTTTGTTCTTTCAGAAGATAAGTTTAAGGAAGCCCAAAGTTATGGTAGTGAACATTCTCCTATAAAATCTTGGGAATTTGTTGAAGGAAAAGACTTTATTTATTTCTCTTACTAAAAGGTGACTAATGAAAACTAAAATACTATTTTATTATGGTTTTACGGGTAGGTTAAACTTTCAAGATTTGTTTATAAATACTCATCAAGCAAAAGAAAATAACTATGTTTTAATAAACCAGCTAAGAGAGTTAGGCGTTTATTTTCATAAAGTGGATGAACAAGGATTTGAATTCATATTAGGTCATTGTTTAAAAGAGCAAAATCTTAATAATAATGAAATAAAACAAGTGATGTTAACTGATTATATGTTCTTGTTAAATCAGGTAGCATTGAAAAACTCAACAGATATCCTGTTTAAAGAAGTTAATAAAGTATTAGAAAATAATGGATGCTACACTTTTAAAGACCAAGCTTATGGATTTCTAACACTTCCTATTATTGAGTAAAAGTTTGTACATTTGGTAATATTTCATATACAAACAGATACATAAAAGTCTAATAAATCAATCATTTACGGTTAATTTATTTATTTTTAAGATGTAATATTCTTTTGTATTAAACAATAACAAAAGGAAAATGAAATGAAAAAAACTATTATTGCTCTAAGTCTTACTATCGCGTCTGTTCTTTCAGCATCGGCCTTCGCTGCTGATACAACAGCACCTGTAAAACAAGATTCTAAAACTGTTGCCGTTTCTAAAGATGTAAAAGCTACACATAAGCATAAACATCATAAGAAACATTCTGTAGAAAAAAAAGCAGAACAAACAAAAGTTAAAGAAACTAAATAAAAACATCTACCCATATTGATAACGCAAGGCAAATGCAAATTTGCCTTTTTTTATTGCATAGTATTAAGATCTTAGTGTATAATAATCAGAACCTATTAAATAAGGAAATAGTATGTATATTAAACCAAGTTATGTTAAGCTAATATTAATGACACCATTAATTATGGCAGCTCTAAGTTTTCTATTTGCTGTATCAGGAAGCCATTTTGTATATTCTTTAACTATGTTGTTTGTTTTATTTGTGGCTATTATTTATGTGGTAGATTTAGCTGGTTTTATTGGGGTTCTAATAAAAGGTCAGTTTGATAGATTCATATCTAGAATTCCATATGTTGATATGAAATCATGGATTAGCAGTTTGATTGTGTTGGCTTTATTTTATGCGAGTAATGGTAGCTTAGCAGAAGTTAGTGGGCAAATAGGGAAAGCCCTTATTGTTGTCGTTAATATTGGTGTCGTATTTACATTCTTAGTAAAAACATATAAGATTTTTGTTTTTCAAAAGAAAAAATATGATGATTTTGATGATGAGAATGATGAATTTTAAAATGTAACTATGTATTGATATTATAATAAAATAGAGTTATAATACAAAAAATCGAGATGGAAAAGGCTTTCAGGGCCTTTTCTTTTTTTACTAATAATAGTGGGGTGATTTATGAGAAGAGTTAAACCAACAGTAGTCCCTGAAAAGCCAGCAAGTGCTAATATTGTGCGCCAACACCCTTCAAAAGGTTTGGCTCAAGCTATTATTAAATGGATGGATGAAAGAAAAGTTCCACAGAGTACAGTCATCAAACAAGCGATCTTCTTGGCTCATAGTGATGTATTTGATGATCGCCCATTGGATTTTGTTCGTCCAGAAGCTGAAAAGCTAAATATTGATAGCCGTCATTTAGTTAATATTATGAATAAGCTAAATGAACCTAATGCTAAACGTGTAGAAATTTTGGCAGAAATACTTCAGAGTGTTTGGAGAAATAAGAAAAAGCCTGTAGATAAAAAACCAGTAGGTAAGCAATTTAAACCAAGACGTTCAGCTTAACAGAAGCCTCCTTCGGGAGGCTTTTTTATTTCCAATTTGATTAAATTTAAATGTCATATTATCATTAATGATATTTTCAATATAAAAGGAGAACAAAATGTCCTTAGAAAAAAGTTTGAAAGATACAATAAAAGATAAAGAAGATAAAGTTAAAGGTGGATTTGGAATAGGTAGTATATTAGAATCTGTAAGCCCTTTCTTAGTTTTTATAAATCTTCCATTAGCCATCACAGCAGGAGCAACAGGTCTTGCTATAGATGCTATTTCTAAGAAGAAAAATCTAAAATCAGCAATGATGCCTGACGAATGGCTAAAACAAGTTGCTGAGTCTCCTTATGTTTCCGAAAAAGGGTTAGCTTTTTTAAAGAAATCATTAGGAGATAATGAAAGTATATCTGTTTCAGATGCTTTAATATTTTTGGAAATAGAAAACGAGCATGAAAAAGAATCAAAGCAAGAAGAAAAAAAGTCGAAGGAAAATAAGGTTAAAAATAATAAAGAAGGTTTTATGGCTTTAAAAAACAGACTTAACCATGTAAATAAAACAACAGAAGAGCCTAAAAAAAGTATACCTAAAGAAATAGTTAAAAATGTTGTTGAAGTAGGACCACGAGCTGTAGGATTATTTTTAGCTATAAAAGGTAATAAAACATTGAAGAAATAATAAAGAATATAAGGATTTTATGTGAATGATGATTTAATGAGTAGAAAATAAACAAGAAAAGTAGTATATAATGACCTAACGAAAACTTATTTATGGAGGGTATTATTATGAGCACGTTAGGTAAAAGAATTATGGCAGAATTATTAGATAATGAACTAGTAGACGTTTTTAAATTTAATGAAAGATATGTAATGGCGCATATAAAAATAGAGCATTATCAAGGTGAATATTTTGAGTTATTAAACGATCTATTAGTTAAAAACTGCTCTGAAAATAGAAGTTCCTTCTTAGTAAAAAAAGAAATATATGAAGAAGCTAAAGAAATAGCATTAAGTGGACAAATGAATTATGCGTAATATAAATAAAATCCTTTAAATTACTCGTTAATCTAAAGGATTTTTCTTTTGCATCAATAGGAAATTTTATTTTGATTAAGTCAAGTTATATGGTATTGTTACTTCTTTAGAGTAAATAAGGAGTATATTATGTCTTACATTAAATTAGAAGATGGCATATCTTTGGAAGATATTTTAAAGGATAATAAAGTTGTTATAATTGATTTTTGGGCGCAGTGGTGCGGCCCTTGTAAAGCTTTTGGTCCAATATTTGAAGAAGTAGCAAAAGAAAAAGATGGACTGGTAAAATTTGTAAAAGTTGACGTAGATAAAAATAGTAAAGTAGCAGCACTATATAACATTAGATCAATTCCAACCGTATTATTTATAAAGGATGGTCAAGTTGTTAAAACAAGAATAGGGGCAATGCCTAAATACGAATTAACAGAAACAGTAGATGTTTTATTGAAGTAAAAGTAAAGTAGAGTAAATTAGATAGAAAACGAGCATCGCTGCTCGTTTTTTATTTGCTATTATAAATATTCATATTATATATTTTAAAAAATAAAAAATGAGGAATTAAAAAAATGAAAAATAAAATATTAAGTTTAATTGCTGTTTCACTATTTTCCTTAAATGTAAACGCAGCAATTCATCCTTCGAATAGTCCATCTATACTTATAGATTCTCTTTCAACACCTAATGTTACAGTAAAAAAAGATACTAATTCAATCAATATGAATAAAAAGATCAGTTTTGATATTCGTATTTATTCAGAATCCGTAGAAGGTAATAATGATGAGCAAAAAGTCGGCGTTTATAGCAAAGATTCAGATGTTGTAAAAGCTCTATCAGAAAGTAAGTATACATTAGAACAAAGTGTGAAAATGAATAGCTATGAGGGTGTTACAAGCGTTTATTCAAATACTTCAAACATACCTATTAATAAATCAATGGAGCTATTCAGTAAAAAAGATGGAAGTATAGAAACTAAATTTATACCAGATTATATAAGTATCGGTAATAGCATAGCAATAAATAAAAGATTAGATATAGTTTCAATAAAGCTTACCGAAAGTAAAATTAATACATGGAGAAAATATAAATCCGAGTTTGGTGTTATAGACTTACCGATGTTATTTAACTGGAGTATAGAGCAAAAAATAAAAGTAGAAGAAGGTAAAGTTATTGTATTAGAATCTCCAGTTTATAAAACAGATGGAAAAATGTTTAAAACTATTTTCTTAATAGAATCTACAGAAATCAAATAATAAATTGTAAAAGCAGATTGGGTTCTGCTTTTATTTTTTTGATAACAAAATAAGGAAATAAAATAAAATAAAATATAAATTAATAACATGTTTATTGGGTAGTTTGTTTGCTGTAAGCTCTAATGCAGGAATGTTAAGTAAAACAATTGAACAACATGATTCATTAATAAAAAATCAACCAAAAACGTTTGTGGCTCATGTAAGGATATATAAACAAGATATGTCTCATAAAAATACATTATCTAAAATAAATGCTTCTGGAGTATATAGTCAGTAACCCCGCCTTGTTGGACGAGGCTAGTGAATGAAAACAGGTTTATCGTTTTCGATAAAAAGAAAAACTGTCCGGTTTTTCTAAACAAGTCTCCGACTTGGATTAACTGACCAGCCTTAGTCTGTGAAACGGCGAGTTTTACAGACTACGTTAAAAAACAGATGACACCATAGGATATCTCTCCAGTTCTATGCAATGTCGTAATACATTAAACATTTCTTTGAGGTAAGGAAAAGTGTGTACTACATGGTAGAAACGTAACATTACGTAAAACCGAAATGTTTTTTAACTTTGGCGAGGAGATAGCTAGAAAAATGTACCTCATTACGTGAGGTATATTTAATAGCCAACTTTATGAAAACACTGTTTTCATAAAAGATAATAAGGTAACTTATTTTTAGTAATAAGGTATAAAGGAAAATAATGAATAGAATAAAGATAAATGTAACTGCTGGAGCAGTTGCATAATGAATAGAGTTTTTGTATTAAGTAAAACAGGTAAGACGTTGATGCCTTGCCATCCGGCAAGGGCAAGACAACTATTGCATAGCAAAAAAGCAAGAGTTAAACGTCTTTATCCTTTTACTATACAGTTAACTCATCGTTCAGACGGATATATACAGCCTGTTGAACTCAAGTTCGATCCGGGTTCAAAGCAAACAGGTATAGGACTGGTTTTACATGGAAAAAACAGGCTGTCTGCCATATATGCTGCTGTGTTAACTCATCGTGGACAGGAAATAAAAAGCAATTTAGATAGTCGCCGTATGATAAGAAGGGCCAGAAGAAACCGTAAAACCCGCTACAGACAGGCACGGTTCCTTAACCGTGTAAGAAGTAAGCATAAAGGATGGTTGGCTCCATCCATCCAGAGCCGTGTAAATAATATAGTAGAATGGTCCAAGCGTTTCATACGATTATCTCCTGTTGGTTTTATAACCGTTGAATCAGTTAAGTTCGATATGCAGAAAATGGAAAACGCTGCTGTTGAAGGACTTGAGTACCAGCGTGGCACGCTGTTTGATTATGAAGTAAAAGAATATTTGCTTGAGAAATACAATTATAGCTGCGTCTATTGTGGAGCCAAGAATGTGCCATTTGAAAAAGAACATGTTATCCCACGTAGCCGTGGAGGAAGTAACAGAATAAGTAATCTGGTGTTATCCTGTCATGATTGTAACCAGAAAAAAGATAACTTGCCAATTGAGGTGTTTTTGAAGGATAACCCGGCGTTATTGAAAAAGATAAAGGCACAATTAAAATCTCCACTTAAAGATGCATCAGCGGTCAACATAACCAGAAAACAAATTGTAAAAGAATTAGGAAATTTAAATGTGCCTGTTCTGACAGGAACAGGAGCAGAAACGAAGTATAACAGAGTAAGCCAGAAATATCCTAAAGAACATTATATAGATGCGTTGTGCGCAGGCGCAACGGGAGCGAAAGTGTATATATCGTCTAAGTTAAAGCCGTTGTTGATAAAAAAGGAAAGAAGAAATAACAGGCAGATGTGCCTTGTGGATAAATATGGTTTTCCGCGAGGAAAAGCGAAAGGATCTAAGATAGTGAAAGGCTTTAAGACAGGTGATATAGTGAAAGCTGTTGTATTGAAAGGAAAGAAAAAAGGAACATATAAAGGTAAAGTAGCAGTAAGGTCAAGTGGAAGCTTCAATATAAAAGTAAAACAAGGCGTAGTAGAAGGCATAGGCTGGAAGAACTGCGTTATGCTGTATCGTTTCGATGGATATAGCTATACCTATTAAATAATATGCATAGACCCCGCCCCGAGGGGCGAGGTTTCAATATTTTGATGAAAGTGGAAGATAAAGAACTTTCCCTACCACAAGTTCATGAATGGTCTGTTTCACAGCAATATATTATTAATAATGATAAAACTATAAGGATAGATAGCCCTTCTTATACTAAGTATGTTAATGGGAAAAAGCAAAGTTTTAAACATATTTATATAATTAAGCTAAAAGAAAAATAATATAAAAATATACTTTGTAAAAATAAAGATATATAATATTAAAGCCGGATTGGAGACTTTCCGGTTTTTATTTAATAAAAGGAAAATATTAATGAAAAAAATAGCATTGAGTGATGAACAAGAAATTATAACAGACTGCCATGATTATTTTATCAATATAAATGCTTTTGCTGGTACAGGAAAAACAACAACGTTATTAAATTACGCATTAAAAAATCCAAAACAAAAGTTTTTATATATTTGTTATAATAAGTCCATCCAACTTCATGCTGAAAAGATTTTCCCTTCGAATGTAAAAGTAAAAACTACTCATAGTCTTGCTTATGGATATACAGGTTGCCATTACAGGCATAAACTAAAAGCTTTCATAACCCCTCAGAATATAATGGATGCTTTTGGAGATAATATTAAGAAAGTTAAAAATCCTTTAGTATTTTCTAATATGATAATAAAGACATTGGAAGAGTTTTGTTATAGTCAGGAGTTAACAATTTCTGAAAATCATGTCCCTTTAGATATCCTTGGGTCAACTATACCTTTAAATCAATTAGATAAAGGTATAAATAGTATTATTAAATACAGTAGCGCTATATTTGATAGAATGATTAATGTAGCAGATCCAATGCCTATAACACATGATGTTTATATGAAGCTATTTCAATTGAATATAAATAACTTCAAAATCAATTTTGATACAATTATGTTAGATGAAGCTCAGGACGCTAATCCAGTATTATTAGATGTTATAAGTAAGACAGATTCTAAAAAGATTTTTGTTGGAGATAGTTACCAATCTATATATCATTATCGTGGTGCTTTTAATGCTTTAAAAAATACAGAAGCTACGAATTTTTATTTAACCAATAGTTTTAGATTTGGACAAGATGTTGCTGATTACTCTAATATAATATTAAGGTTAAGTGGAGAGCAACAAACATTAAAAGGGCGTGGGAAAACAGATGTTACATCCAGTAGATATATAAATAAAGAAAAAGGTAAAAGAGTTGTATTATTCAGAAATAATGCTGCTATAATGGATAAAATATATAAGGAAGATAATGATAAAATAAAATATTTCATAGAGGGTGGCTTTGAAAGTTATGGCTTTAATGAAATAAAAGAAATTATCAATATGCAAAATGGTAAAAAAAGTGAACATCATTTATTTAAAAATTTTAAAGATATAGAACAAGTAAAAGAACAGGCAACAATATTAGATAATAAACCTTTATTAACTAAAATTATTCTTGCTGAAAAAATAAGAACAGTTTCACATTTTAATAGAATACAAAATAGAATAGTTAAAGAAGAAAAATATGCCGATGTATTTCTAAGTAATACACATAAGGTAAAAGGAAAAGAATTTGATACAATAGAGTTATATCCTGATTTTTGTACACCTATAAATCCTAACTTCTCTATAAAAAATAATGATAAAGAAAGTGAAGTTATTTATCATGTTATACCAGAGTTTCAGGAAGAAGCCAATATATCTTATGTTGCTTTAACAAGAGTCAAAAGTAAGCTATATTTACCAGAGGAATGGATGAAATGGATTAATAAATTAGAAAGTTGTATGAATAATGGAATAGGTGATGGAGTAAAAGCAACAAATGAAGCGAAGTTATTATTACCAACACCTACTATTAAAAATGAAAGTAGAAGAACACCTAAAAGATAACAGGAAAAGCCTGTTATTTTTGTATAAAATACTTACTTTTAAGTATCATATCGGTATAATCTAATTCATTTATTCTTCTAATAATATCTTTCTTAATAGCGTCATATTTACTTATATTATCAGTTTTATAAGAAATGATTAAGTAAGATTCATGATAACAATCAAAGGCATTAATCAAAATATATTGGTTATCATGGATATTAAAATAATCAGTAAACATGATATTTAAAGAAGGTTTTATTTTACATATATTATGAGTAATTTTATCTTCCATACAAGATAATAACATTTTCTCTCTTGAAAAAAGAGATTTACGAACACTTAAAATTCGATTATTTTTTAGTTGACGCCTAATATTCTCGAACAATTCCCAATCATTATCAGGTATGGATTTCTTTTTTTTCATTTTTAATATTTTCGATATGAAATAGGTAATCTGCTGTTCTCTATAATATTTAAAATAGCTTGCTTTTTCTACCAATAAAGCGACATGACGTTTATTTGAAATAGTAAAATTGCGGTTCTTCTCATAAAGATTACTATAAATATTATCACATGTTTCACAGATAGCATTAAAGCCGTATATATCACCAATATAAGAACAAAGCTTTTCAGGGTTTTGATGTTCTACTGCATTATCATATTCTTTTTGAATAATAGGAGAAACAATGGAATGACTAATAACCATTTCATCTCTATATTCAAATGATTTAAAAAGCTCTCTTGGAAGGCTATATGAAATCGCAGGTTGAACAGTATCACTCCACTCACACTTACATTTTAAACATGAATGTATACCTATTTTAATTAGTGCTCTGGTATCTTTTAATAAAAAATAGTTTGTATTATCTTTTAAAAAAGTATTAAAAAAAGGAATTTCTGAAAGTTCTCTAAATATTCCTTCAATATATAACTTATGATTTTTTATATTATTCATGCTTATGTTCCTGTATAAGTATTTTTTGATTTTACTTAAATATTTTATTTTTGTCCAATATAGAATAAAAAAGGAGCCGTCAGGCTCCTTATATATTAGTTAGGATATTCTCTAATTAACAAATCTTCTGGAATATCTTCTAACTTATCTCCTTTAAAGCTTGTTTTAACAGCTCCAATGGGATTGCATCCAATCTGTTTCATGTGGAAAGCGACACCTTTCTCTTTACAGAAATCTCTGATCTTCCTTGCCCAATTAACATCAAATGGTCTTGCGTCATTTGGATCATATCCGATTTCAACAGATTCACCACCAGCAATATACCAGTCCATAACAGGATACTTTGAAAAGTCTACTTCTTCCAATAAAGGCTCACATGAAACGAACTTAACGCAAATATAGAATTAAAAAGTAAACTTTAAATATAATTAATTAGATTAATTTTAAATAATACGCTTTTAAATTAAAATTTAGCAATTGATTTTTGAAATAAAAATGCTAATTTTGATTTTATAAAATATAAAGAGGAAATTATATGGGAAGTATAGGAATAAGAGCTAAACCAAAGGAAATTATTTTTGCTATATATAAAAATGAAAATGTCTTTTTAGATTCTATTTTACTACCAGATTTTTTAAAAAATGAAGAAAAATTATCATACTTGAGAAATGCGCTAAATGATATTTTTAACGAGTTTGAAATTAAAAATGGTGCGTTAAAAATTATGGAAGGAAATATTAAAAGTATTAACAATGGTGTTTTTAGGAGAATAGAAAATGAAACAATAATTAAGGAAATTTTATATTCAAGTGGAATTGAAAATTATAAAATGTTAAAAAATAGTAATTTATCATCGTTATTATCAGAAGATAAATCAATAGTAACTGAATTGGTTAAAGGAAAAAGGACAAAAAAAAGTAAATTTACAGAGGAATATTTTTCTAAAGAATTGGAAAAATTTGAGATAAAAATAAATGCATTAAAAGGAATAAAAAATGAACAAGAAAGAGAAGCGGTTGTATCAGCATTTATTTCAAACAATAAGGGGATAAAAGAATGAAAAAATCAGACATGGTAGTTGAATATGAAATAATAAATAAATTGGGTGAGCAAGGTTGTTTTGGTGAAGTTTTTTTAGCAAAAGATATTAATATAGATCGAAAAATAGTTGTAAAAGAAATTCCTTATTTCAGAATAAATGATAAATCAAATTTTTTCAATGAAAGTCAAAAATTATATAAAGCAAAACATCCTAATATTGCAGAAATTTATTATGCTGGCTTCAAAGATAAAATATATGAAAACACAGATAAAAAATTTTCGCAATACCATAATAAAATAGTAAGGCATATTTGTTTATCGATGGCATATTATGAAAATGGAAGTTTGGAGCAAGCGATTAAAAATGATAAAATTAAAAACGAACAAGTTTTAAAAATTTTCCATAATCTTCTTCAAGGAGTTCATTGTATTCACTCACAAGGATTAATACATTTAGATCTCAAGCCAGATAACATATTGTTTGGTAAAAATATGACTCCAATTATATCCGATTTTGGAGTTGCTCAATATTTAAATAAAAATGGCTATACTCAAGATCCTATAATGCCAAAATTACTAAAATCGCCAGAGTCTGCTAAATATATATTAAAAGGCTATGAAGATGTGGAATCTCAACAAACAGATATTTATCAACTTGGGGTTATTTTTTATTTGATATTAAAAAGATTTACTTTTTCTCACTTTAATAAGGAAGCTTTAAATATTATAACAAATAACGGAATAAAAGACCCTAAAATAGAGAATCTTTATAACATTATAAAAAATGGTTCAATGTTTAATTTAAATGATTTAAATGTGGATGAAAAATTAATAAAGATTATAAAAAAAATGTTACATATAAATCCTGATAAAAGATATGATAAAATTTTACCTATTTTAAATGATTTATCTAAAATTAAATACGGACTTTAACTTTTATTTTAGTTAAAATATGTTATGATGAATATATGGTTAATGGCTATTTTAAAGGAGGGGTTTATGGATCAAAGAAAAAAAATCTTAACCCGTTCTGATTTTTTTATGGTAAGCAAAGCTGTAAAAATTCCAGTTAAAAATAAAAAAAACAAGGAAGATTTGAGTAAAAAGATTTCAGAAATGGTTAATATTTATGATTTTTAAATGTAAAAGACACTACGGATAGTGTCTTTTAATTATTTTATAAAATAACTGCCTTTTGATTATCTTTTATTAATTTCTTAACAGAAATATGAAATAAAAAGTAAGTTTTAAAATTAATCTGATTTAAGGCAATATAATAAAAGTAAAGAATTCAGGCTTTCTATATCCAAGAATTCATATTTTTTTAAAATGTTATTTATAAAATTCGTATCCGTATAAGTTACTTTAGATACTACCCTATCTATAAATTTATCATTTATTCTAAAATTTTTTCTTTCTATCTCAAAAACTTTTTTATAGCCATGTATTATTTGATAAGTATTTAACTCTCCACATGCCGATGTTTTTTGATTAACTTTATTCTGAATTTTGCTTATTTTTTTTACTATATAATTATAAATATCTTTTTGTTTATTCAAGTTCTCATCATTGAATATATTTTTTTGTAAAAAGCATAATTCATTTTGATTTAATATATGCCCAGATATTAAATCAATAACCTTTTCTTTTTTGAAATAAGGCTCTTTTTTTATTCTATCATTTATTACGTTGGATATTTCTATTTTATCGGAGCAATATTCTATATCTATATAATCTATCATAGAATAATCTTTGAGTAAAAAACAATTAAGTAATGATTGTTTTTTATTAAATGACAATGAATCAAAAAAATGCTTGCTCATAAAGATTTCCCCAAAATTTATGAGCATAGAAGTAAAACAAAATTTTAAAAAATCTTTTATATTTTCATTATTTTTATTTATAACATTTTTAGTAAAGAATGTGCTTATTACACAATATTCAAAATAATTTAAGTTAAAAAAATGAAATGTTATAATAGATGTATTTTTTTTAGGTAATATGTTCAATATTAAAAACCCATTATTTAAATCAATATTTTTTAAATTAAAGTCTCCTAAAAATGAAAAAATTCTCCTGATATTTTCATTTTTTATAAAGGTCATTCCAGCAAAAGGTATTTTTGTGTTTACTTCAAATTGGATTTTTAAGTTCAATGGGTTTTCAACTTTTTTTGTTATAATATTAAAGATCTCCTGAATTTCTTCTTTTCTTCTATAAATATTTTCTTTTGTATTATTATTGTTATCTTTTATAAAATCCAAACCTTCGCCCAATATTTCAAACTCTTTATTTTTAACTTTTATAAAATCTATAAACCTCATCGATAACAATTCTATTATATTAGGGTATAGTTCCACTGAAGAAGAGTTAAAGAAAGACTCGGAATTTTCAAAATTAGAGAATAAAGAATTATCACATGCTCCACAATATATTCGTGCTGTATTATAAAGATTTTGCTCATAGTTAGTTAACAAGACAAAATCAGATACTAAATTTCGACTGTATTTTACATCTTCATTTATAATATCAAAGGGATAGCATTTTAATATTTCTTTGCTATTTTCAGAACAAAGATTTTTTAATATAAAACTTGAAATATAATGAGACTTACATGGAGTTTTGTCTTCTGATGTGCAATTAGGATTTAAACAAATATGTTTTTGTTTTAAATATTCATCTTCTATTCGATTTCTAAATTCGTTAATATATTCCTTTTTATGAAATTGTTCTTTAAAATCTATTTTTTCTTTTCCATTCTTTTCGAAGTCGATTACATTATTAATTTTCCAATAATAGTCTTTATTCTCATCAAATTTAATAAAATCAGTAAAATCTTCTAATATTATCTTTTTAATATATTGTTCTGGATTGGTTTTATTGTTTGTTGATTTAAAATATTGAATATAATTATTCATATGATATTCAGAGAATTCTATTTTTATTTCATTTTCATTTGGCTGTATAATAATTTCTTCATCCATCAGGTTTCCATAACTATCTTTTTTTATTTTTTTAATAAAATATACTTTATTAACGCCATTCTCTAAAGATGAAAATTTATTATATCCATGATTTACCTGCATCAACGATATAAAATATATATCGTAATTAAAAACTTCTTCTTCTATTTTTTTCATATAATTTCCTTTATTAGTTAAAAATTCGGTTTTCGAATTTATCTTTTAATCTCTCATTTAATTTATAATTTTCATTTGCTAGGTTATGATTGTTTTCTTGCAATTGTTTTATTACCTTATTAGCAAGATTTAATTGCTCTTTTAGTTTTTTGTTTTCTTCTTTCAAGAAGATAGAGTCATTACATTTTTTACCTTCTATTATATATTCAGAAATATCTTTATAAGAATCAAGTGTCGGTCTTGATATCGCTTTTCCGTTATTATATTTTGCTGATTGAGAACAAACGTTTCTTTTTGTTAAATTCTTTCTATCTCCTTTTATAAAACCATTAACAGGATCTTCTTTTATTGTTTTAACATTACCTGATTCAATATCTTTTATAGATTTCCAAAGAATGTCTTCTGTAGTCATATCATTGCTCATTTCTATCTCCTGTAATATAAATTTCTTTATTATCAAGCTTATTTAAAACTCTTTCCACCATATTTCTTTCTTGCTGAAATCTTACCGCATTAGGCTCAAGTTCAATTAATTCATTGTACATAACCAACAGTTCGCTCCAGTATGATTTGTGGATGTCAGGTAAGATTACATTACCATCACAAGTTAAACACTCTATTGGGCTTAATATAGAGCTTTTATCATTGATTGTTGCTGTATACTCGTTAACGACTTTTAATTGCCTTCCAGCCATAAATATAGATAACTCATCAAAATTATTAGCAGTCATTATCGCTTGTTGTAAGGTGGAATCTATTTTATCATATAATGCTTTGTTATTCTTGCTATCATTATTATTTTGAGAATTAATATATCCTTCAACTAATTCAGAGAATGCTGAATCCATTTTATCACTTTCACGCATATAATACAAAGTGATATCTTTTGAAAAATGCTTAAATTGCTCCTTGATAATATCGATTTCTATTTTTAATATACTTCGGGCTAAAAATCTAGCGAAAGTTCTCCTAAATGAATGAGATGTTATCTTTATTGGAGTTTTAACCCCTAATTCATTGATTTTTTCATTATATTTTAAATCAAACCTCGTAAATGAAACTAAACCATTTTCATTTTTTGCGATTGGCTTTTTAACACTAACAAATAAATTGCCAAGTTTGTCTTCAATATCTATAGAATTATTTGCATAATTTTTTAGAACGGTTTCTGTATATTCAGAGATTAAACTTAACACTTCAATAACCTTGAGAATAATATTTGGGCAGTACCACTCTACCAATCGTCCTTCTGCTGTATCAATTGAGGTGACATCCTCATATTTGAAAGTAAGACCTTTTATTTTAGTTATTTCACCTTTAAATGTCGTAGTTTCATAATCTTCCTTAACAACACAGTTTCTTTTTAAACTAAGTAGTTCAGATATACGCATTCCTGTATATGCTTGTATTAAAATTCCGCCATAATATTGAATATTCTCAAGATAGGCTTTATGATTATCAACCGTTACGTATTTATCCTTAAAGTATTTAGAAAGATGTGATATATCTCTAGCTTTTAATTTCATACCTCTATTAAGTTTAAATTTATAATGTTCGATTATATATCTTTCTTCTTTAACATTCTTTATAAATTCATTTATTTTATTATCACATGATAAGGTGATTTCTTGCCATACCTCATCTTCTATTATTTCTTTTTGTTTATTATCTTTATGTTTAAATAGAGACTTATTAGTGATATTAACAAATGGTTCAAATCTTATATTATATATTAGTTCCATTCTATATGTGAAAAATGATTTAACTGCATTTAAATAACTTAATATAATACTTTTAGATAGATTCTTTTTGTTATTTGAAATATAATTGAAATAAAACTCAATTTCATTTTCTTCCATATCATTTATATTGTCTTTTTTGCATTCATTAACTATATAATTATAAAAATACATAATCCTATTTATTTTATGATAAATGGTCTGTGTTTTTTCACCACTTACAATCATTTTATATGCTATATCTTTCAAAGCTTCATATAAAAACGGAAATTTCTTTAAACTTATATTATTTATTTTCTTGTTATCAAAAGATATCCCTTTAATTTTAGATGAGTTATTTGATAACATTTTGAATGATAAATTCCAATAATCATCTTTATATCTTGATAGAACGTGGTTCCCATTTAAACTTATGATTAACTCATTTTTATCATTTTTTAATAGTTCAGTTATATTATAATTATAATCAATTTTAAGAGTATTCATTTATATATCCTTTTACAATCGCCTTAACCATTAATTCATTTTTCCAAAAAGGATATGGACCATATTTAACCATGCGTTTTTTTGCTAACAAGATTAAATCAGTATTCATGTCTTTTATTGTATTTTCTATTATATCAATAACCCACTGGATATCGTTTTCAAAACAATTTTTAATAAGGGCTTCTTTAAAGCTAATTATTTTCCATAAATCAGTTTCACCAACAATACTATAGTTTTTACAACTAAGGCAGTTTAGATAACTTTTACATTTATCTTCTTTGTAATCTGAATCTTTAATGCATTTACCTATAGCATTATCAAAATATCCATCTTTAATTTTTAAATATAGTTCTTCAATACTTAATTTAGAAATACCAAAAGCATTTTGGAATAAAACCCAATCGTTAAAACTATTATTATTTGAAAAGGAATTCATTAAGTTCTGAACGATATTGAATTTTAATTGTAACTCCGAATTAATTTGATGTTTTATATAATGTTTTTCAGTAGTTTTTATATTACTATGTCCCATTATTTTAGAAACTAATAGCTCTGATTTTGTATTATCCATCATTTGAGAACTAAAAAATTGTCTAATATTTAAAGTAGAAAGAGTTCTGACATTTTTTAAGTTATTGTCTTTAATATATTGCTTCACATCAAGAAAATTATGGAAGTCGCTGGATCTCCCTAAATATTCTATTTCTTTATTTTTAAATAAATAAGAAAAAATATTTAAGTCTGGTGATGTTATTTCCCTTCTAATGTTTTTCAATTCATTAAAAACTGTTAAAAATAAATCATTTTCATTTTCAATAGGGATTATCATTGTTTGAGTGCCACTTTTAGATCTATTCTTCTTACAAATAACCTGAAAAATACCTCCCTTTTCTTTTTTTATTGAATTAAATGAATCAATACTTAAAGAATTCATACCTGTTTGATTAAAACCTGTATACATAGCAATATACCAATATGCTGCTTTTATAAATAAAGATTTATTTTTTCTATCTTGATTGAAATACAAATATAGCATGTCTTTGACCAATCTAGATAAGATTATAAATTGTTCTTTACTATATGGTATTATTTCTTTAGTCTTATTTGAAGGAAGTTTTACATTTGGATAGTTCCTTTTGGAAACATCATTAGATACAGGTATTCCATCAATATTACGAATACTATTTAATACTTTTATAATAATTTTGTAATATCTGGAAGTATTTGTGTTTTCTCTCCTGATAAATTCCGAATATTTAAGTAAAATGTTATAATTAATATCTGAAAAAGAAGATATACTTATATTTTCATGATTCAAAAATTTTAGTATAAAATGTCTTAAAGCTTTATAATCCTGCAAAACACAACTATGAGAAAAAGTATTTTTTCGATTTTTTAAATAGTGCCTTATTTCAAGCATAAAATGGCTTTTTTCATTTTCTTTAAATAATGCTTTAATGTTTATAACTCCAACACCTTTATTTTCAGGAGATAAAATCCAATCCTGATCTTTATTAGAAAAAGAGCGATCTATCTTTACCTCCAATTTAGATATATCGATATATACTATATTATTTTTTTCTTTCTTTAATTTAACTTTATCAATTCTTGCCATATATTATCCTTAGATTAAAAAATCTATTGCGAAACTTTCTAAGCTGCTTTCAGCTATTTCTTTCATTTTTTCCTTATTCACAAGCTTAACATAGAAAGCCTTTGTCGTATCAGGAGATGAATGCCCTAATCTTTCTGCAAGATACATATATGCCTGTTCCATATTGTTTCCTTCTAGTTCTTGTTTGTATATAAAATTAGAAGCATAGAAATGCCTTAATTGATGAGGTGAAAAAGGTACTACATTAACCTCGTTAGAAGCCTTTAAGAATGCCTTATTTAATTTATCAGTAGAAAACCTATTACCCCTATTACTCAAAAATAAAGGGGTTTCATCTATTGTTTTATTTTTATTATTATCCAGAAATTTTTGCTGATATTTTTTATAATTTGAACTTATACAATGTTTTAATAATTTTGTCTTTAAATCATAACTGAGTATTACATTTCTACTCTTATTATATTTGATTTGAATTTCATTAGCATTTAAGAACAAGGTAAATGTTTTGCCACTTTTAGAGATTTTAGCATCTTTAATCATACCAAACGTTAATTGAAGTAACTCTTCTTTTCTAATTCCAGTTTCAATAAGCAAATGCATCATTAATTGATCTTCCTTGCCTAATACTTTGTATACCATTTTTAAATCATCTAATTTTGGAATATCTTCTATTTCTTCATATGATGATAAAAATTGAAGAGTTTTTGTATGTGAAATTGATTTATTATTATTGTTTTTAGAAAAAGATTTTGTGATATTTTTGACTTCAATTTGTCCGAATTCGGTGAAAGGGTTGTTATTAGTATATCCATTTTCATATAACCAAGTATATAGATTTTCAATCATACTCAATTTCTGCTTTATAGATGTGTATTTCAATCCATTTTTCGACATTATAGCAGCAAATTGTTTTATTTCAGTTCCTGTAATATTTTTATAATTTATGTTATTTTCATAACAATGTTCTAAAAATAAACATATTTGGCAAGCGTTATTTTTAGGAGTCTGTCCATAAGAATTCCATTGAAGCTCTGTTTTAAACAATAAATATTCATTTACTTCGTTAATTAAAACTCCTTCCCAATCAACAATAAATGGAATTTTATTTTGAGTTTTAATCATTCTTTTTGTTTTTCTATGATAATAAGATATCTCACCTTTAGTCCAATATATTTCCAAAACACACCTCTCTCAACTTTACCTTTTAGTATAAAAGGTAAAGTCGATTAAGTCAATTAAAATCTAATATTATTATCTTAATTAGGGTATTCTCTTATTAATAAATCTTCTGGTATGTCTTCCAATTTATCACCTTTAAAATTAGTTTTGATAGCGCCGATAGGATTACATCCAATCTGCTTCATGTGAAATGCAGCACCGGAATCTTTACAAAAATCCCTAATTTTCCTTGCCCAATCAACATTAAAAGGTCTCGCATCCTTTGGATCGTACCCTATCTCAACAGATTCACCGCCAACAATATACCAGTCCATAATAGGATATTTAGAAAAATCGACCTCCTCTAATAAAGGCTCTGCGCTAATAAAAGAAATACTTGATTTTGTTTCATTCAAGTCATTAATTCTTTTTTCAGCAACTTTTTCATTTTCAACAGACACACCAAGCCAAATAAAATCTGGTAATTTATCAAATCCTTTTAACTCGCAATATTCATTAACTAAAGTTTTCATCCTTTCGGATCTTTTAGTTAGAACTAAATATTTGTGCCAGTTGTAAGATAGCATTTTATCAAGAATCTTAAATACTAAATCTTTTGGAACTTCTTCGTAAAATAAATCAGACATAGAGTTAACAAAAATAATACTGGATTCTTTCCATCTCTTAGGCTCATTAAACAATTTTTCACCTGCGATATTTACTTTTCCCGTCCAAATAGGCTTTCCATTAGTGGCTATTGTTGTTAAACCTTTATATTTGGCGACTCCTTTACTTTCGGCTTCATTGCCAACAAACATTGCATAACAATTTTTACAGGCGGGAGAGACTTTTTCACATCCAGCTATAACATTCCATGTTCTATTCGCCCAAGATATATTTGTCTTTTTATTAAAGTTTGACATTATTTATTTCCTCAAAATTATTATACACTTTACTTTTTGTTTTACATATTTTAACGCTTGCTTTTGTTTCAGCCAAATAAGGCAACCTCAATGCTGCTCTTTTATTATCTTCAACTGAAACACCAATCCAGATAAAATCAGGTAAGATTGAGATGTTCCTAGCTTCACAATATTTATCAATCATAGCCTTCATTCTGACTTCTCTTTTGGTTAATACCAAGTATTTGTGCCAGTTATAAGCCATCATTTTATCAAAGATTTTAAAAATCAACTCTTCTGAAACTTCTTCATAAAATAAATCTGACATTGAGTTTACAAAAATAATGCTTGGTTCTTTCCATCTCTTAGGTTCGTTAAATAACTTTTCTTTAGCAACATTAACCTTACCATTCCAGATTGGCCTATTACCATTAACAGGAATCGTTGTTAAGCCCTTATATTTTTCTACCCCCTTCTCTGCTTCTCTATTACTCACAACCTCTGCATAACAAGCTCTACAGGCTGGAGAAACTCTTTTGCAACCTGCTATGACGTTCCATGTTTTATTAGCCCAAGAAATATTTGTTGTTTTATTATAGCTACTCATTCTATTTTCCTCATAATTTTGTCAAAAAAAAACCTTCCAGAAGGAAGGTTTAGATGTATTTTTTACACGCGCTAAACGGCCTTCGAATTTTGTCGAATAATATGAAGGTGGCGTTGTTGTATGTTATAACTTTTCATAAATGCTCCATTTAGCGTTAAGATTCAATAATACTAACAAATGTAAAAATGATAAGCAAGTTTTATTTTATACATTTATAATAAATTTTTCTTTTATTTATTAAACAAATGTGGCATAATGTTCGTAATTTAATAAAAAGAGAAAATTTAAATGGAACATGAATTTGTAGAAAATGAACTTCATCATAAAGTACGTGAAGCAAACGCATTAAATCTCCAACAAGAAACAGATCATAAGTTACATATCGTTAAGAACTGGCTCCCTCGTTATACTGGTATGCCTTTAGAACAGTTTTCAAAATACATTATCTTAACTAACTTTCATAGTTATATTGAGAAGTTTTCTCAGTTTTATAATGGTTATGTATATGGTAGAGATCGAATGATGCAGGCTTGTACTGCAGAAGGTATTACAATGATCAATATTGGTATGGGTTCCCCTAATGCCGCTTTAATCATGGATCTTCTGTTGGCGGTTCAGCCAAACTCTGTTTTATTCTTAGGTAAATGTGGTGGTATAAAAAATACAGAGTTAGGAGATTTCATTATTCCTATTGGTGCTATTAGGGGGACAAGTGTTTGTTATGAATATGACATTCCTGAAAATATTCCATGTCTTCCATACTTCGAAGTGAACATTCATATTTCAGAAGTTATGAAAGAAAAGAATATTCCATATAAAAACGGAACAGTATTCACTATTGCTCGTCGTATTTGGGAGCATAATGAAAGATTCAAAGATAAGTTAGTTAAGTCTCGTGCTATTGGGGTTGATATGGAGACAGCTACACTGTTTACGGTTGGATATCATAATGGTATTCCTAATGCTGCTTTACTGCTTGTTAGCGACCTTCCTATGACTCCTGATGGTGTTAAAACAGAACAGAGTGATAAGAAGATTACAGAAAGTTTTGTAGATCTACATATTAAAACTGGTGTGGATGTTATGATGAATATCATTGAGGTTGGTGGTATTAAAAAGAACTAAAACAAAAAGGAGGCTGCGCCTCCTTTTTTATTACATGAATCCTATCTTATTTTTTGAAGTTGTATTAACAGAAATAATGTCTTCTATAGTAATAACATTATCGTTTCTTCGTGCCGAATGTGTAATTGCTTTCAATAATACTTTCTTCATTTCTCTAATAGAATCTGATGGCTCACATAACTTATCAAGCGTAGCATCAGGAATAATAGGATTAAAATGACTTCCCCATGTATTTTCAGCCAACATATGATTATAAATATTTTGAGCTAACTTTTTCCTTTCATTAAAATTAGGGTTTGCTATTTTATATGTTTGAAGTCTTGATAAAATAGGATCTGATATCGTTGAAAGAGTATTTGCCGTTGCTAACCATATAATTTTACTTATATCCAGTTTTAAAGGTATATATTCATCTTTAAACTCTTTAGCTGTATGTTTTTCAAATAACTGCAATAAACAGTTATCAACTGGATAATTACTTTTCATCATTTTATCTAATTCATCTAATATAAAAATATTATTCGCATATTTTGACTTTATAATATTATCGTAAACAATCCCCGGCTTGGCATCTTTCCATTGACTTGATGCCCCAACTAAAAGCCAAGAAGCACTCATAGTTTCCATATGAATCATTTTATTTTCTATGCCAATAGTATCAGATAGTTCAGATAAGAAGAATGTCTTACCAATACCGGGATCGCCAACTAATAATGATGGAGGAATGTAAAAATGATTATCTCCAAGTTGATTTAATATAGAATAGTCTTCTATAGATGTAATAAATTCTTCAAAGTTAGGGAAATTATCTCTTAGTTTATCTACTTTTTCAAAGAATTTAGAGCTAGATTGCAGGTATCTCTTGTTGCCTGTTTTTCTAATTCTTCTAAGTTGGTTTTTTACACCTTTTCCTTCATCACCTAAATCATCTGCATAACTTTGTATTTCAATTTCACTCTCCGCTGAAAATATTTCATATAAAGGTTCATCTGAAACTACATTTTCTTTAGGTTCTACTTCCTTAACATAATTTTTTTCACCTTTATTATTTATTTTTTCCGACATTTCATTAATATTTTCATTGTTCTCTTTTACTTCTGAATAAGAACATGCATTGTTCATATCGTCAACAATTTGATTACTTGGATTGAATACTATAGTTCCTTCGTCTTCTATATTAGTATTAATATAATGGGATTGGTTTTTGTAAATAAGAATAAAATCTGAAATAAAAAAACAATAATTAAAAGGATATTCTTGATAGGTACAATATTGTTCTATTTTCTTTTTCATGTTTCCAGAAACTAAAAAATCTATTATTTTTTTCGATTCGTTTTTAAAAATAATAGAACTAATATCACTGTCTTTTATTTTGACATCAGAAATATTATGATTATTATATCTTATTTCTTCTAGAAAGTCAGAGCTAATAAAATCATTTACACATGGATTAATAAAGAGCATTGAATATTTAATTGGAAAATTATTAAATAAAAAATTAAAAATAGATTTATGAAAATCTCTATTTTCTGAAAATTTAATAATTTCTTTTATTTTATTAAATTTCATAAAAAAACCTTTTTTTATATCTTTATTAAAATTATGAACATTTAATAAAAAATGAATATTTGGATCTTGATATATTATTGAAATTTGATTTTCAATAAAAGAACTGAGAAAGGAAGATTTAAAATAATGGATTTTTTTTAAAT
>OKEV01000091.1_pt1 | contig 59566 bp, 73 predicted proteins | sample 1611141 | NCBI WGS metagenome assembly OKEV01 (sample SAMN04436713, study PRJEB24849) | human gut metagenome | biome: human gut; feature: NICU; material: stool | host: Homo sapiens | place: USA: Saint Louis, MO | collected 2010-08-30
ATACTTATTAATAATTAAAAGAGAGATAATAATGAATTTATTCGATGAACGCCACCTTGATTTGCTTGATAAAAAAGTCAAACCTCAATTTCCAAAAACAAGATATCAGGGAAGTAAATATAAACTAAAGGAATGGATAGATAGCGTTTTATCTAGAGTTGAATATGATACTGTATTAGATGCTTTTTCAGGAACAAGCTCTGTTTCATACACACTAAAAAAATCAGGTAAGCAAGTTTTCTCTAATGATTTATTGTTGTCCAATTATATAACAGCTAAAGCTCTTGTAGAAAATAATCACCATACTATTTCAAAAGAAGATATTCTTTTTGTTTTAACTAAACATTCTGGTTACCCTTATAAAGATATTATATCAAATCATTTTGAGGATATTTATTATCTTTCTGACGAAAATATTTGGCTTGATATCGTTACTCAAAATATTCATCGTGTAGAAAACCCTTATAAAAAAGCTATATTAATGTGGGCTTTATTCCAATCATGCCTTTCAAAAAGACCATATAATTTATTCCATAGAAAAAACCTTTATGTAAGAACAGCTATTGTTGAACGTTCTTTTGGCAATAAAGCCACTTGGGATAAACCTTTTTCTGCTCACTTTATTAAGTTCGTAGCAGAAGCTAATGCAGCTATTTTTTCAAACGAAAAAGATAATACATCCTACAATCAAGATATACTTTCTCTTGCTTTACCAGAAGCTCCAGATTTAGTTTATATTGATTCTCCTTATATTCCTTCTACTGGAACATTAACACTTTATAGAGACTTCTATCACTTCTTAGAAGGACTTTCTGATTATGATAATTGGTTAGGGCTAATAGATCATAATTTAAAAAATAAAGGTTTTTCCAAACTACCTTCTTCTTGGGAAGATAAAAAGAAAATTGGTTCTGCTTTTGATGACCTTTTCTCTAAGTTTAATGATAGTAAAATTGCCGTATCATATCGTTCTGACGGCATTCCATCTATTAACGATCTAACAGATAAGTTAAAATATCATGGTAAAAAAGTTTCTATACATCAGATTGATTATCAATATGTTCTTTCAGAAAAGAACACACAAGAAGTGCTAATTTTAGCAGAATAATTGCTTTTTATTTAAGTTAGTGTATATAATACACTAAGTATGGTTTAAAAGGATAATAATATGAATAAGAACTATGTCATTAACTTAAAGATTAATTATGATAATGAAACTATTGAAAAACAAAACATCATAAATTGTATTAAAGATAAGATTACCTTTATTATGGATAAAAAAGGTATTTCTTTAGCATCTGAAAACGATGATCATGTTGATTATGTATTTTCTATTGGAGGGGACGGCACCATGCTTCATTCTATGCATAAATATATCAATAAAGACTCTCTTGTTATTGGTATTAATGCGGGGAATGTTGGGTTTCTAACCCCTTATGAAATCAGTGATCTTAATGATGATTCTATTTTTAAGTTTTTAGAACTTGATAGTAAACCTCGTGTAGAAAGACGCTGTATTCTTGAATATGAATTTGATGGTAAACGCTTTGGGGCGGTGAATGAATATGCTTTTACAGCTCATCATCCAAATCAAGTTATTGGCTTTACTGTTGATTCTGAAATAGATGGGATTGTTAGTAAAACAGGATTATATAAAGCTAATACCTTATTATTATCCACTCCTTCTGGTTCAACAGCTTATAATATGAATGCTGGAGGAGCTATTGTAGATCCTTCTATTAGAGCTATTCAAATGCTAATGATCGCACCTAATGTTCTTGGTAATAGACCTCTTATTTTTAATGAAAAATCTACATTACATGTAACTTTTACTACTGATATTGAAATATTTTCAGATGGTATTTTAACTTCTACTATTCCAGCAGGTGAGAAAATAAGCATTAAATTAATGGAAAAAGATTCCAAAATCTTAGTTCCTGATGATTGGAACTTTTATAGTATACTTAGTAAAAAACTTCATTGGAATAATGGTAGAGACGTTTAAAAAAAGCCCTTATGGGCTTTTTAATTTTCGTATTCCTCATCATCAATTAAGAAATCATCATTTTCTAAAGCATTTTTTACAAAGTTATCATAATTCTTAATATCATCTTCAATATAAGAAAACCCTTCATTTTCAAAAACAATAGGGAGATTATTTTCTTCTCTTACATTTTTCATTGTTTTTACTAAATTAATAACTTCATCTTCATACTGCTTTCTTTCAAATGTTAAAATATATTCTTTATCTTTTTCTTGCAATAAACTTTTACTCTCATTTGATAACAGTTTATCGTAATGATCTTTATTCATCTTCCAGAAAATATGATCTATTGTTTTGGATACTTTAATCGGAGACCAAATACCAGCACATCCCGGAATACCACAAGAACAATTATAAATATATAAAGATTGTTCTTCGGATACTCTTTGAGAAATGTCTAAACTAATTACACACACATTTCTTGGAATAAATTCTTTGTCATTAACTTTAATATCTACACTAAAAACATCATAAACCATTAGATCTTCATCAGGGTTCATGTATTCAGCATCTTTTGTGTTAGTAAAATCTAAATGCTTTAATTTATAATCCAACTTAAGTTTAGATATCATTATTTTCTCCAATTTTATAGTTGCTATATTGTATTATATTATTAACTTAATATCTACCTTTTTTTGATTTTTGATGGCTAAAATGATAGCATTGATAAATAATAAAAAGAGGATAAAATATGGGACTTTGTTTAAAATCAAATAAAAGCACAATAAATATACATATGTCTTATAGTGCTTTTAATCGAATGAGATATTTAATTCTTGCTTATATACAAAATGAAAAATTAGAAACAGTAAGTAATAATAATTATCTTTATCACTTTCTTTCTGCGTATTCTGATGACTCTTATTCTTTTAAATACTTCATTGAACATAGTGATTCTGATGGAGAATGGAACAAAGAACAAATAGATATTTTAATATCAGAGTTTAAGGAGCATTATTCTCTTATAGTTGAGCATAATAAAAAACATGATGATTTTCAAGATGGTTATGATGATGAAATACTCTTTATTCCATTGATTAAATTACTTAATGAAAGTCAAAATGGTAAAATAACTTTCAGTTAAAATAATAAAGGAGACCCGACATCTCCTTTATTTGTTAAAAATCTTCTATTTTATACTCATATACCTTTAAGCTACATAAACCCTTTTCTTTTCTCATTCTCCAGAACTGTAATAAAGCATCTTTTGTTTTATGAAGTGAAGTAATTATTTCAGCAGGCACAAAACCAGACTGCCTTAAACTTTTATCCCTTTTAACCATTAGTTCATACTCATCTTTTATAAGATTTTTTAAACTTTCCAATTTTCCTTCATCTATTTCTAAATAACTTAAAAACTGAGCATTTATTTCAGCTATTTTCTTATCGTGATAATATACATTTAAATCCATAATAAACTCCTTAAATACGCATGTAGTTTAAATATATCACAATTAAATTCTGATTCAAATAAAAGCTGATATTTTTACGTATCAGCTTAACATTTTATTTCATTTTTCTACTTCTTACTACCGATGCTTCTTTTTCATTTTCTAATTTGGGCAGCTCCAGATAGGCTAAGCTATAATCTTGAAGTTTATTTCTTTCAAAATAAGTCATTAGATCTGGTTCTTTACCTCTTAATGATATTAATACAAAACCATTTAATGGATTATTAGGCATCTCATTATTTATCTTAAGAGCCGCAGATTTCATATCCAGACCTTTTAATAATTCAACTTTTTCTGTTATATATGTTTCCATTTTATTTAGCTCTGCTAGAACATTACTTTCTATAGATTCAAGCTTAGTAATATCATAGCCGTCTGTTTTTAAAGCCCCCTTAACATCGTCAAGAGTACCATCCAAGAACATCTTAACAACATCTCTTTCTCTTAATCCTGCTTCTGCTCTGTGTTGAGCATTATACCAATCACTTTTTATCTTAATCATTCTTCCATCATTAAATTGCATTACATATCCTTCAATGCCTTCAATAACTTTTAAATCTTCCAAAACAGAATCTATATCAAGAGTGCCTTTTTCTGTTTGCTTAAGATTTAATGGCGATAATCTTTTTACATTATATTTTTCTACTAATGCTGTTAGATCAGGATCGTTGTAAGGAATATAACTTCCTGTTTTTATATGTCTTACATGAAGTAAAACAACATCCATTTTTTTATGACTAATAACTATTGTGTTTTCTGGATCTGTAAACTCAAATACTGGCGTAAACTCATCTACTAACTCATTACAGAACTTTAAAATATTCTGGTTTTCTGGTTTTGATAAGAACTGAGTTGCTCTTTTAGCTTCATTACTCAAAAAACTTTTCTTGGTTTTTACAGCAAGATTACCATTAACTCTATGTAGAGAAATCATTGTTCCATCTATTTTATCCCAAATAGAAAAAATATCCGAAAAGTTTACATTATTTTTTAACGTATCCTCTCTTTCTCCAAGGTTAAAGAATTTATGTAGCGGCCTACCTATAATATTTCCAGTTTCTTTATCAAATGTGATACCTCTTGCTTCACAAGCTAACGGATCTTTAAAAGTGTTCCTATCTGAAATATTGTAAGCTACAGATAATGTTCCAAGACCACTATCTATCAATCTTAACTCTGGTTTAGCTTCTAAAATCGATTTCATTTGAGAGAGATTTTCAATGTATGGAAAATCCGTTTCTGGCACTTTAATTTTTACAGTCATTTATTTATCCTTTTTAACATGATATTTTACTATTATACTTGGTAAAATATTTTCCGTATAGTACTAAAACAAAAAAGCCTGAAGTTTTCTATTTCAGGCTTTAGGTATTCTTTAGTTTGATTATTCTATTTAGATAATTTTGAATGAAGAATAAAACCAACTTCTGTTATATTTGTTTTCATACCTTGTTGCCATGATTCTTCGAAAATTAAATCCCACTCTTGCTTAAATGCCATTTCATTTAACTTACTTTTACTTACACCTTTTAGAAAATTATGAACATCCTGTTTAAATTGCTTCATTATTAGAAATTTATCATTTTTACTTAATGCTTTTTCAAATCTATTTTGGTGAAACCAGCACAAAAAATTTAGTTCTTCTGGATTGGATTCTACTTTTGTATAACTTCTTATCTTAGTATTGCTCATATTCTTACTCCGCTTTTTCAATATTAATAATGGTTTTTGCTAACTCTTTTACTTCCTGTTCTGAACCTTCTAACACACAAATAAAACCACCTTTATGACAAAAACGGAGATTAAAACCGGATATATCTTTCAGTGCTTGTCCTTCAACTCCACACCATGCTTTAGGCATTCTTTGACGCGAACTAAAGGGATCGTTTATATCAGAAGGAATAGATTTTACTGACCATTCCATTAATCCTTTTTCTTCATCTTTATAACCAGCAATATATAATTTTGCTTTCGATTTCTCTACAGCAATATCTCTACCGCCCGGTAATGAATCATATACAATTAAAAAATCTTCATGATTATTATCAATACTTTCTTTGATAGCTTTTTCAATTTTTTCATTGTTTTCTTTTTCTAGCTCAGCTTTAAAGATAAGATTATCCACATAATCTTCTGCTGCTCTTAAAGCTTTTCTAAACTGTTTATTTTCAATAACTCTATCATCAGAATGATTATATGCTCTGAAAAACTTATTATCTTCCCAAATTTGTTTACCATTATCATGCTGATCAACAGTGTAAGCAAAATCTGCTAATTTTGAGATCGTATAATCTGAAATAGATTTTAGTTTTCCTTCTTTTTTTAGCCATCTAAAAATAAGACCACAAGAAGATAATGGCCCACCATTTTCCCATACTAAGTTAGGATCTGACTGATGATGATCAAAGTTTAATTTTTCAGAATTGTATTCTCTACCAACATCAATAACAAAATCATTACTATTTTTGGCTACAGAAAGGATATTTTCATCGCGGGTTCGAATAACGTTGAGGTCTTCCACAGAAACATCAAAATGAAATCTTGCTAACAAGGCAATTGCCATTAATTCATCAGCATGAAAAGAATCACAATGGGTATAAATATTAATCATTAAAATACGACTCCTTATTACTTATTTGTTTATTCTTGGTTTAAAATAAGTGTAACAAAATAAAGTGTCACTTACAACAAATATTTTTCCAGTTTTTTCCAAAAAAAAAGCAACCCGGAGGTTGCTTCATATTTTTTTTATATTTATTTTTTATTAGCCATATACCAATAAAGAGCAATATTATTAGTTCCAGCATTTAACTTGCCTTCTTTCAACATCTTAAATGCTTCATCTACTGAACAAGTATAAATCTCAATCAGCTCATCTTCATTAGAACAACCAGCATATCGCGGAAGATTACTTAAATCCGCTTCCGCATAATAAAGACTGACTTTTTCACTACAAGCACCGCAAGAAGGATAATATTCAGAAATAAACTCAATATTACTAAGCTCTGTAACGCCAGCCTCTTCCATACTTTCACGTTTGATTGTTTCAACCGGATCTTCATCACCATCTAACATGCCAGCTACAACTTCATACATCCACGGCTGACCATTAGCATAGCTACCCGGACGAAATTGCTTAGTAAATAAAAATGTTTCTGTTGCCGGATCTTTAATCAGAACAGCGGCTGCATGACCACGATTAATCAACTCTCGCGTAAACGGTTTAGTCCAGCTACCATCAGGAAGCTCTTGAGTAAGAGTTAACTTATCTACTTTAATAAAACCAGCATACGCACGTTCTTTTGCTACTTCTTTAAAACCAAGCTGTTTAGTCATTTTTATCTACCTTTTTATTATCTTCTATAGTTATTGATAATAATACAATAAGTAAGATAAAGCAAGTTTTATTTGCATTTTAAATAAAAAAGAGGCTCGCAGCCTCTTTTATTTTTTATATTCTTTTAAGTAATCTTTCTTTCATTAACCAATACAATGCTGTATGTCCATTAGCTGTACCTAACTTTCCTTGCTCAAGCCATTTAAAAGCTTCATCTACGCTTATAACAAGAGTTTCAATAACTTCATGCTCTTCTGGACAACCACCATATTCAGGAACCTCACTTAAATCTGCTTCAGCATAATATAAAAATACTTTCTCTGAACATCCTCCGCACGATGGATAATATTGCGATATCTCTTTTATATTACTTATTTTCTCTATACCAGCTTCTTCTTTTACTTCTCTTTTAAGGGCCGTTATTTTATCTTCATCTTCGTCTATTAATCCTGCTACCATTTCATATATCCAAGGTTCAGCTTGAATATAAGCTCCTGCTCTTAACTGTTTTGTAAATAAGAGAGTGTCTGTTTTAGGATCTCTTATTAATACTGCAACAGCATTTCTTCTATATACAACTTCTCTGGTAAACTCTTCTGTCCATACTCCAAAAACATCTTCTTGTTTAAAATAAATTTTGTCTATTTTTAAAAAACCATCATATGTTCTTTCTCGTTTTACTTCTTCAAACTTTAAATTACTCTTTTCCATTTAGTTAAAAACCTTATAATTAAAAAATTCCATATCTTTAAATTATAACAGCTTTTTAATCTAATAAAAGCTATAATTTTATAATGTTACTTACATATTCATTATTATGTTCTATTTTGTATTTTATATTATTTTCTTTTAGTAAAAGAGATATACTATCAATATAATTTATAGGTACTTCGAAAACCTCCCTTTTTTCTCCACTCATTATTTTTCCAAAAATAAACTTTATCGCTACATTTTGTTCTATTGTTGGATTCATATCTACAACTATCTCTAATCCATTTTCAATCATTTCTTTTATATTCATTAAACTCTCCTGTGATCGACTAATGCTGAACAGAAATGAATGATTGAAGAACCAATCCTAACTCTTTTAATTTGCCACTTGAACGTAACTGATATACAAGTTCCAACTGTTTACTATCTATTTTTCTTCTTCCACTATCAACTAAACCATTAAGATATCCATGATAAAAACTTCTTGTGTAGAGATGAGGAGAAGGTAACTCTTCTCCACTAAGTCCTGACATATAGCCTTTTACACATTGTTCATCATCAATCTTATCATAATCTTCAAGTGTTTCTATTTGTTTATACTCGCCCATGTTTTTCCTCCAGATGATTTTTTACTATAATATCATTTTTATCTACTGAAACACAAGGTTTGAATTTAATAAGACTTTTTGCTATACTGACTATCTGTTAAAAAAGAGATTTAAAATATGAATATTCAAATTATGAGTGATTTACATTTAGAGCATGATAACAGCTTTAAGTTCGAAAAAGCGGAAAATGCTGACATCTTAATTTTAGCAGGAGACATTAGTTCTTATACTTTTCAGTCTGATTTTGTTCGTGAGTGCGCTTCTCAGATTACTACTATCATGATTATGGGAAACCATGAACCTCTAGGTTATTCTATCAAAGAAACTGTTGAGGCATGGAAAGCTTTAAACATTCCTAACCTTTACATTCTTGATAATGAAACTATAGAGATTAATGGAGTTCATTTTATTGGCTCTACTTTATGGAGTAATATTAATGCTGATCCGATTAATCAGATTGCGATCAAGAATGCTTTTTGTGACTTTAAAAAGATTTTTAATGAACAGAAAATAGATTTAATATCCATTGCTGACTATCAAAGAGAGTTTGAAAAGAGCTTTTATTTCATTGAAAATGAATTAGCTAAAGGTTATAAAAAGACTGTGCTTATTACACATCATCTTCCTACTTTTAGCAGCATCTCTGATAGATTTATTAATTCTCCATTTAATGCGGGGATGGCATCGAATCTATCTAACTTATTGTTATATAATGATAACTTAGTTTTAGCTATTCATGGACATACTCATGATTCTATGGATTATATGTTAGGTGACACTGTTAGAATTGTTTGTAATCCTCGTGGATACTACGGAGAAAATAAAGATTTTAATCCTTTAAAAGTTGTTAGTATTTAATATTTAAAAAGGAGGCACAGCCTCCTTTTATTATAATGCTCTTACAATATACATAAAAGCGGTGTTAGTTGGTCTTGCTCCACCGTAGAAACCATTAGAACCATTGTTGACTAAGGGTATATTGCCATTACCTGATTCACTACTTCCCAATGAAGGACCTGTGGTTGAACCACCGAAACCAAGATAATATTTAGGATCTTGACCATTACTTCCTGTAGTATAATCATAGACATTTATTGTATCTCTTGAATATGCTGAACTTGGTCCATGTAACGCTCCAACATCAGAAAAAGCCCAGTTATCATCCGTTCCTGTTACTACAGAAGCTCTTTGCTCACTGAGTAATGTTCTTCCTGAGTCTTTACCTCTACCATTATCCAAACCTCTTATGAACTGCCCTCTCAAATCTGGAAGAACACCAGATGGATATGCTTTAGCAAGTAATGGATACTGCGATTTATTAAAGGCTTGACCATTACATTCTAACCATCCTGCTGGTATTGTTGCAGAAGGCCAAGGTTGAGGTATGCCTACAGGCATTTCTGGACTCCATATTCCACCTTTACAACTTAAAACTTGACCCGTACTATCTCTACCTAATAAACCTGCTGGAGAACATGAGGTTCCAGCGGTTACAACGCTTCCTATTTCTAAATATTCACCTGTTTTTATTCTACCATCTACTGTCATGTTTCCAGAAGCTTTAACATTACCATCCTGTCTAGCATAGAAACCAAATTTTCCTTCTGAAATCGTTGTTCCTGCTAAAATAGAATAAAAAGATCCTGTTGCAACAACGTCAACGGTTCTTACACCACCCGCACTGAAACCCGGAGGCATTTCATTTGGATCTAATCCATTCGTGGAAAGCCTCTGGTCTATTTTTGTATTTCTGTTAACCTGCAATACAGTTGTATAGTTTGCTGCTGATGGTGAATATATAGTAAGTTGTTTTGGTGAGCCTAAACTAATTTCATAATCATTGTTATTGGCATCTCCACCGAAAGTTATAACATCTCCATAACCATTGTGCGCTATTACTTGACCTGCTGCTGTTATGTTTCCTCCTGATGTTATATTACTTCCAAAGTCTCCTTTTCCACCAAAAGAAGCATTACCAGCCGCTGTAATGTCTTTCGCATTCTTAATATCCTGATTACCCATATCAAGATTTCCCGTCATTGGTAACGTTCCATCACGGCGTAAATATGCTGAGTATAAAGAGGCATTATATCCTACTCTAAAGCCTAACAAACCTTGTTTATTTATGGCAGAAAAATCACTTTGCTGTAATGTCCATGTTCCTCCAAAACCATTCATTTGAGATGTTGTTTTAGTAGTGGCACTATCAATTCCTGCTGATTGCATAGCTTTACCCAACAAATCATAACGCACTCTGCCACCTTCGACCCAAGCTGCATTAGTTAAAACCACGCCATCTATAACATAATTGGGGCTGGTACCAGAACGTTTAAGTTGGATAGTATAATCTGTAGATGAAAATGAATTTTTAGGAACATATCCAGATGGTAATATCCCTTCATTAATTAATGTTTGATATGTTATAGTACAGATACTTCCAGAACAAGTTCTTGGCCCCGGATCGGTACCGTTTCCTGCAGCATTAGATAGAGTTGATAGTTTGTCATATCTTAATGATATATAGTTATTAACAGCACTACCTATTCTTTGTATCTCTTGCCCTGCTATATCAGCATTTATATTTTCCTGTTCATTTTTCATATCTTGAAATTTTATAAATGCTACAGCAACGCCTATACCAAGCACTAATGTTAATTCAAGTAAGCTAAACCCCTTCTTTAATTTCATTTATTTTAATCCCATTGTCCATAAAATAATTTACCTTAAGTCATTTATACCTCTATATTATTTTATGGCAAGCATGAAATCTATAATTAGTATGGTAAAACGTGCTTTTTTATAATAAAACTAACCAATTTTTTATTTTTTTGAACCTATACAGATAAAATATTTCTCTTTATGTTCATTAGGACAATATTGGAAGAAATAACCTTTATCTTCATAATTTTGTTTTAGATATTGTTCATTTTTAGTAGTTAATGGGTAATCCAACTCTATAATTATGGTTATTCCATTATCTTCTAAAAAATTCAATGTTTCTCTGTCTTCATATTTTAAATGTTCTAACCTTTCTTTTAATTCTAAATTAACCAGAGCTATTACTTTTTCTATACTGGTCGATTTATTTACTATTTTTTTATTACTTTTATTATTAATTATTGCTTTAATTTTTTCATTTATAAAATCAGAACTCCATTTTATTTCCATTATATATCCTCTTATTTTATTTATTTTTACCTATGAATCGTAACACTTACTAAAAATAGTGCAATATTTTTAAGTAAAAACAATTAATTACACTTAAAACATTTATAACTATACAACACTATTGACGTTAAATTATATTTTTAATATTGTTTTATTTGTACTTAAAGTAAATTTAATGCGGGCTAAAGTTTAATATATGGTAAAAAAGGTATTTATGAAAAACGGATTCAGTTTATTGGAGCTAATTCTTGTTCTAGGAGTAGGTACAACTTTAGCTTTTTTAAAATTTCAGGATATGTTGCATGATCAGGAAGAAGTAAAAGCATCGGCAGCAGGTCAACAAATAAAACAATTAGGTGAAGCGGTTAATGGGTATATTAATATTCGTTATGATAAGCTATCAACTTTATCTAATTCAACAGGAACTGGAACCGATCCGGGACCAAGAACTTGTACTACTTCTAATTCAGTATGTAGCATTAGTTACCAAACATTAATTAATGAAGGTCTTCTTCCATCAACTTATGTTGCTAGAAATAGTTTTGGCTCTGATTATTCTATCCAGTTAAAACGTTCTGGCACCAGCCCCAATTATATTATAGATGGTATTATTGTTACTAACTCATCATGGATCGAGGGTATTTGACAGCAACCTAAAAATCTGAGTAAATCTGATCATCTCAATAAAATAAGGAATATTACATGCTCAGTATTGCTCAAAAAGCCGCAGAACTTGGCGTCTCAGTCATGACGCTAAGACGATGGCATCACAAAGGATTGCTAGTTCCCGACTTCATCACCCCCGGTGGACACCGACGATATTGTAAAAAACACATTGAGAAAAACCGTATCGTTGTAGGATATAGTAACAAGAAAAATGTAACTTACTACGTAAGTTGCATAAAACAAAATATAGTAGGGTGTCCTCCCATGATCAAAAAGATGACTTAACCCGGCAATCCTCCGTCCTTAAACAATCCGGCGTCAATAAAATCATCTCAGACATCGGCTCAGGTCTCAACTTTAATAAGAAAGGATTCTCCACCCTTATCAAACTCCTGTTCTCCGGCATCGTCAGCGAAATTAAAATCATAGAAAAAGACAGATTACTTCGCTTCGGCTTTCCTCTTCTCGAAAAGCTCTGCGCCCACTTTAATACCAAAATCACCATCCTCAGACAAAAACCTCAACTCTCCTTCGAAAATCAGCTTGCCGAAGATCTTATCAGTATCATTACCGTATTTTCAGCAAAGCTTTACGGTAAACGCTCCCATGCTAATAAGAAAAACACTGTTACATGATATATTTGATTTTTCTCAGGATTTATTGTAATCTTGTTTCATAAACAAAGGATAAACTGACATTGGCTAACTCCGATACACGTACATTAACAATCAATACAAAGATAAAATCATCTGCTTTCACCGCAGATGAATTGTCTTTTCTTGACGTGTATCTGAATCATTATAATCACATTAAGTTTATCACCACATCCAAGATAAAAAAGAAATCACTTGACGGGCTTAAAATAGCAGATGTTAAATCATTATGTGATAAAAATGATGTTTTGCCCTATCGGATATTTAATGCAGGATTGTTCCAGCAGGTACAAGGACAGATTAAATCACAATTATCCAACAAGAAAAACTACCTTGATAATGTGCAGGATAAGATAAAATCAGTTGAGAATAGGCTACAGAAACAGGTTAATACGATTGCGTTAATTAACAGCATGACACCCGTTATGCGTAGCTATGCTGCGAATCGTACCCGCTTATCCGAAGCAGTAAAAAAGAAAACGGTTTTTCTTTATCAACTTGAACGTCTCCGCTGTCGTGAACAAAAGTTAGAAAAAGATATAGCTAATAATGATTTTAAAATATGCTATGGCTCTGCAGACCTGCTAAGTAAACGAAACCGTATCCATCCTAATGATAAAGAAAAAATAAGTGCATGGAGAAAACAATGGAACGCTTTACGCTATGGGCATATGTTATTCGTCGGTTCTACCGATGAAAATTTGGGTAACTCTAATGCTAATATAAATATTGATAAAAATAACGAATTTATGTTAAATATAACCGTTCCTGTTGCGTTAAAAAAACAATTCAGTTTTTCTAAACTCTCTGTTCCCATTACCGTTTCCTATTATGAAGATGAATTACGTAATCATATCCTGTTTCACCGTGAGGGTAAGATTAAATACACGAAAGCCCAAAAGGAAGCGGCTAAGGCAGAAGGGAGAACGTTAGTTTCCCCTACGTCCTCATTATCAATCAGATTAATGCGAAACAGCAAAGGCGATTTTGATATCGGTATAGGTCTGCAGACAAGTCATGATATAAAGCCAAAGATAAAGACTGTAGAAAACTATGGCCTGATAGGGGTTGATATCAATCCAGACCACTTGGATATAGCGGAAACAGATGAAAAAGGAAACTATTTGCGTGGCTGGTCGGTACCGTTAGATTTAAAAGACAAGTCAGCGAAGCAACGTAAAACGGTATTAAGTCAGGCGACGAAAGGCATAGTGGACTATGCCTTGATCTGTGGTAAAAGTATAGTAATAGAAGACTTGGATTTTACGAAAAAGAAAAAAGCATTAAAAGACAATTATAACAAAAACTATGCCCGTATGCTGAGTGCGTTTGCGTATGGAAAGATAAGGGAATATTTTACCGGGCAATGCTGGAAACTTGGAGTTAATTTGTTAACAGTAAACCCGGCGTATACAAGTTTCCTTGGAAACCTGAAATACAGGTCGAAGATAACGACGAAGAATAATGAGCATATGCCAGCGGCATATGTAATAGCCAGAAGAGGACAGGGATTCCGTGAGAGAATCCCGTCCTCTATATTAAAGATTAAGAAAGATAAAGCAGGTGTAATAACGGCAGAGAGAATACTACTAAGAAAGATGGTATTAGACGCAGGAGCGGCCTCTGGCTGGTCCAAGTTAAAACACCTGCACAAAACAGTATCGAAAAGAGGTGAGAGCATAGACCTTAATACAGGCTCTGTATTAAGTAAGATATCATTTCTGATGCTGGGCAGTACTGGTATTCCGTTATGCCAAGAGCTGTTTATTTCCAGTCGCCATGCGTCTGGAAATAATAGCTTAATATAAGTATTTTAAACTAAATAATTATATAAGATTTTTATGCAACTCAGGAAATGAGTTACATTTTTCTTTATAAGATGTTTATGTAACCACCTTCGGTAGTTACATTTTATTCGATGTGATGTTTTTACGCAAATACGAAGTATTTACGTTTTATTATATATGATCACATTTGTACAGTTTAAAATAAACGGTGGAAATATCCGTTATGACTTGCTTGGTAAGGCTATGCAGTCGGCTGGTATAGACAGTGGTATGACGAAATCCGCAACGCAACTTAGTGGTTATGGAAACAATTGGAATTATTTATCTTCTGGTTATCCTGCTATAGTTAAAGCAGGTATGCTTGGATATAGGGTTGGTTATAATAGTGCGATGTATTCTGTTTACTTAAGACGTGATGGAACACTTCCTATGACTGGAAACCTGAACATGGGTGGTCAAAGTATTTATAACACTCAGGATATAACAGCATCAGGAACAACAACTACTGGAATATTAAAAGCAAATACTGCTGCTACTGTTGGAACAACATTAAATGTAGGAGGTGTTACTACATTAGGTTCAGATCTTAATGTTGCTGGAAATGGGCAAGTTAACGGAAACTTAAACTCTAATAATACAGTTTCGGGAACTACTGTCACTTCTCGTGGTGAAACGTATACACAAAACTGGTTCAGAACATTAGGTGATGGAGGTATCTATTTCCAGAAATATGGTGGTGGATGGAACATGGGCGATACTGCAACTATAAATGCTTTTGGTGGAAAAAATGTTCAGACTACAGCAGGATTCTATGGAGGTTATGTTCATTCCAATGGTAATATTGATGCTAATGGTACTGTTAATGCTCAGTATGTATGGGCATCAGGAAACTTAAACTCAAACTATGTTCATTCTAATGGCAATATAGATGCTAATGGTAGAGTAAATGCAGGTGAGTTTGTTTATGTTAATGGTCAAGCAAATATTGGATGGGGGTGCTCACCTAATGGATTAATCGGAAGAACGGGAAGTGGTAGCCTTGTCTCTTGTGTAAACGGGATTTGGAAAGCAGCAGGTCAAGGAAGTATTTACTATAACTCTGCTACAGCTACAGCGTATAGATTCCCAAGTGCCTCTGTCTACTGTAATGGTAATGATATAGCTCTTGGTGGCGGAGGACAATGTTCAAGCCGTTCAGGATATATTTGGTTAACAGGGAATAGACCTATTGGTGATAATGGTTGGTTCGCCTCTTGCGATCAGAATAAAACAGATGATGGAAACTCAACAATTGTAACTTATGTAAAATGTTCATCTCAATAAAAATAAAGCCTCCCGCAGGAGGCTTTATCTTATAAGTATAACGACTTATTTTTAGCGCAATACTTTATCGCTGTTGGATTCTTCAGCTCATTTTTAGTATACGTTTAACTGGAGTCGATTTCAACTCTTTTTCATGAATTTCGAAAACATCCTCGACCATTTGCTCTAGATTAATATTAATAGAATCTAAAAGCTCTCTACCTTCTTTTTCCACTACTTCTTCATTTATTTGATTATATGATTTTTCTTTATTAGCATAACCATCAGTGAAAAAATAATCCTCAAGTCTTTCAAGATTACATCCTGATACGCAATCAGAAATATCATTATCAAACTCATCACTTATATAAGCTATATCTACTTGATGAGGCGTCAAACCACCAGATGATTCAATAAAGACTAAAGCATGTTTTATTTCATGAGTGACAGTTGCCAAACAACTGAATAAAGAAGATTCAATACCGGACATAGAATAATTATCTTCATTTATTATGTTATAATATTCTTCGTTTGATGGACAAAAAACAAAAACTTCAAAACTATCTACATGATACTTTTCTTCCAAAAAACCATCACCTGTTGATACAGCATAGAATCCAAGCGTTTTATTCTCATCAAAGCCAAAGTATGAACACAACTCATCTTTTTGATTAGGTGATACAAAATTAACATTTATAGTTACCTCAGTAGGAAAATCTAAATCATAACAACTGGTTAAGGCTTCTACTGATAAATCTAGTTTATCTTTTAATTTTTCTACTACTTCAAAAGCATGGCTATAAAATAGATTATCGTCTAAGGATGGAGATTCTAGTTCTTCATGCTCAAAAACCACAGGTTTGAGTTTTACGTTTAACATTATTGTATTCCTTGTTAAGTTTAATATGTACATATTGTATCAAATCCTTATGAACAAGCATAGCAAATAATTAGCAAAAACAGTCAGATTTTTGTTGTATAACATCGGGGTTTTCGTTATTATAACTACCTACTTTGATTACATAAGGAATAAAAATATGACTACCCGTTTTCATGCTGTAACTCAGACATCAGCAGACTTGGGACTTAAAAATACGGATAATCTTCGTACTAATAGTTATGTTTATACAAAGATTTCAGAAGAATTTCATGAATTGCATGAAGAAATTCTTGTCCAACAAGGCTTTCTCAATCAGCCTCAAGGAAAAGATGGTATTTTTGGCGAAGCAATGGATCTCTTGATTAGTGCTATTGATTTGTTTGCTCTTAATACCCAAAATGATAAAACACCAACAGAAGTTGAAACACTATTGTTTAAACATATTTCACATAAACTGGATAAAAATGTAGAATCATTAGATGACTTGCTTACATATCTTAACTTAGAACATATTGGAAAAGATGCATCTTTCAATATGCTTTCTATGACAATGAATAAGGTTTGTGTCGGATATCAGATTGACGATGGCATTAGCTATAAGAAACAAGAAAAAAGCGTATTTTTGGATAATATTGCTCAACTGTGTATTGATAGCTTAGCTGTTTACGTTTCTTATACTAAAACACCACCTCAAGATCAGGTTTATGAAATTGTTAATATTATTGTTTCTAAAACCAATAAATGGCGTAAAAATCGTGGCTTAACACAATTTAAAGTTAAGTAAAACAAATAAAAAAGCCCATAGTCTTATGGGCTTTTTTTACTAAAAACGTTCTTCTATTTTTGTAATAATCTCTTCCGGCTCATCATCTAACCATCCATTTCCAATTAATGATAAACCAGCGTCTTCCAATACAGCTAAAATATCTAAAGCAAGCTCTTCTTTATCATTAAAGTTAATTTTATGACCTAATCTCACTTCTATTGCTTTTTCTATATCTCTTCTTAATGCCATTATAGCACCTCTCTTTTCATTTTATTATTGAAGTTATCTAATGTTTTAGACCAGACTTTACCATTCTTCCCTTGGTATACAACAGTAATAGGGTAATCTTCAGATTCTGCATGTGTATTTGCTATTTGTAATACAGTATATTCATTTCCATTATGATGCTTATATGTATCTCCTATTTTAGGATATTCTATGCCTTCTTTCCTTAGAATGCTATATCCTATTTGAGTAGATGGATGATTTTCAACCAAACTCATTCCTGAGTTAAACCTTTCAATACCTTTTGCCCATACTTTACCTGCCTCAACATCAACATAAATCACTTGAGGTGGATATTCTTCTCTTTCTGAATCTGCATTCGCTATAAACATAACATAATATTCGTTATTATTTTTATGCTTATATATCGCTCTTTTTATTGGTAAAGTCATATTATAATCTCTCTTTTAGTATTTAAGTTTTCTTTTTAAAGGTTTTTTATATTCTTCTACTTGTTCGAACAGTTTTACCATATCTATATTATATAATCCAGAAGCATTCCAGCAATTATATTCTACTATTTTAAAATCATTACCTTTCTTTGCTAAATCCATAACAAATATATCACTTGGATTATATAATTTAGCAAACTCAGATGCTATACTTAATAATTCTTTATCTACTTTTTCATCAAGCTTTAATTTTCCATCTTTTAAATATGATGATCCTGCTATAGCTTCATTACCAAAACAAACAAACCTGAATTCAGTTCCGGGACTTTTAACTTCATCTAATAAAATAGTTTCATCCTTATAACCTTTTTGATAATGCGTACTTAATATATAATCTTCTATATTTGTTCCTGCTTTTAAAATACCAGCAGTAAAGCATTTCAAATCACTTGAGGGTTTAATAAACATATCCCTATCAAATATTTTGTTTTTTAATGATTCAAAGTTTTCATAAACAGCACTATTGTTTAATAAAGGTAAATCTAGTTTAGAATAAACCTTTTGATCAAAGTTGCTAAAATCATAAGATATACTTTCTTTTAATTTCTCAAGAGTTAGCTGGTTAATGTTTTCGACTTTTCCAGTAGACAGCATATTAATAACTTTTACACCACACCTAAATATGTAGTTAGTGTCATTAAAATCTTCTTCATAAAGCCCTGTTAAAACATTTTCGTTTTCTAATACGCCAAAAACAGAAAAAGATTTATTTAAAGTGCTAAGAGCTGTTAACTCTTGATTAACAATATTTAATAATCGATGCGTATCTTGTATTAACCATTTCATATATTTTCCTTTTATTTTTATAAATTCTATCATATAATCTCTTTTGTTTCATCTCAATTTTTATTTTTTGTTTTCATATGTTATTTTTATAAATTTTGGATGACTAAGATATTCATTATTTATACAGAACGACCTGTAAAGGAATTATATGAATATCTATTGATTGTCTTTATTTTTGCAGGTTTACTTGAGATTATTTGGGCATTTTTCATGAAACAATCTGCTGGTTTCACAAAGCTTATGCCGTCTATCATTACAATTATCACGATGATTGTAAGCTTTTCTTACTTTCTTTTTCTATGAAAAATATACTATTAAGTAAAGTACGGCATATGGACAGGTATTGGAGCTATTGGTTTTTTTCTTGTTGGAATATATTTATTAGGAGATTAAGTAAATAATATAAAAATCATTGCTGCTATTTTTATTTTAACCGTTATTATTTTAATGGAAGCTTCTTCTTAATTTTATTAATTGAGTTATATTAGAAAATAAAAAGGAATAATATAATAAATGAAAGAACAATATATTTTTAATATGATTAATGCTATGGCTTTAGGAGACTCCTTTGGTTTTCCTTATGAAAATATGTCTCCTGATTTAATAAATAAGATTAAACCAGAGCTGAAATATCCTCTCAATTTTAATAAAATAAAAAATACAATTACTGATGATACTGAGCATCTTGTTATGACTTATTTAGCGCTTCTTGATAGTCAAAATAGTCAGCATATTAAAAAAGATTTTGAGCGATCCTTATCTAAAAGATTGAGAACATGGTTTCTTACTTTACCTGCTGGTATTGGTATGGCAACACTAAAATCTTTATATAAATTAACTATAGGAATAAGTCCAAGTAAAACAGGTGTATTTTCTGCAGGAAATGGACCTCTTATGAGAGCACCAATAATAGGCGCTTTTTATTTTGATAATGAAGATCTAAGAAAGCAAATAGTACATGTATCAACGACAATTACACATACTGATCCATTGGCAGAGCTTGCTTCTCATTCAGTAGCTGATATTGTCGCTTTTTTAATTAATAATAAAGAAAATGAATCTTGCCAGATTCTAGATAATAAAGATTTTATCAAAAAAAGTATTTTAAATATATTGAGAAAAGCTACTCAAAAAGTAACTATAGATGAAAAAATAACAGATATATGGCAAGGATTTATCAGAGATACAGATAAAAGGCTATCAAATTATGAATCATATCAAAAATGGACTAAAGCAACATTCCCAAAAGGAATATCTGGATTTTCACTTCATACTCTTCAGGCTATAATTGCTCAGATATATTACCATAATACGATTAAAGAAGTAGTAATTTCATCTGTTTACTCTGGTGGAGATACTGATACAACAGCAGGGATTTCAGCGTCTGTTATAAGCATTATTTCTAATCCTGTAGATATTCCAACAAATATTATAATCAAAAAATTAAAAAGACCTTATCCAATAAAAATTTTTAACTCTTTTATTAGTTGGATAAGATCTATATTTAGTTTATGGCGTTTTATTTATATATTTTTATAATTATTTTAATTTATTTTTATTTTGAACATCTTCACCTATAATATTTTTCTCTTTTAAAAACCCTTTTAGTGATTTTATTCTATCTCCTAAAGGAGGCTTTTTATCGTCATTTAAAAAATCATAAAGTTCGGTAGGATTCTTAGATATAACATTTATTTCTTCAGATAAAACATTTTCTCTATGTAATAATTTTATATGGTTTTTATGAAAATAATCATTAACTCTTTCATCTTTCGCATCAGGATAAATATTTTTAATTATTTCAGGATAATTTTTCTCTGCTATTTCTAATATTATTTGTTTTATTTTTAATCTTTCCTCTCCATTATTTATACTTGACATAAAACTACTAATATCATTTTCTATAGAAAGAGGTTTTAATGGATTAGTCTCTATTAAATTTCTATAAAAATAATTATCATCTGGATTTACTACATTTTTTATTTCATTTGGATTTTCTATTACTTTTAAAACCTTTATTAAATTTGATATTTGATTTTCATTTAGTGATCTTAATATATTTTTATCTTCTAAATCAGGGGTATCTTTGTATTCTTCAAATAAATGCTCATTTTTTTTGTGTAACATTTTCACTAAAGCGGGATTATTTTTATATGGCTCAATAAGTTTTTCATAACTTTTTTCTAGTGATATTTTATTTAACTGTTTTGTTAATATATTTAAGTCATTTTCATAATTTTGATTGTATTCCATGTTATTTCTCCAATTTTTTATCATAATAATATTATATAGCTTTATTTTTATTTTAATATAGTTAAGAGAAAATTTATTATAACAATAACCATATAAATATATTGTTTAAAAAAAATAAATAAAAAAAGACACCCGAAGGTGTCTCTTTTATAATGTTTTCCTAAAAAACATTCTATCCAGTCATCACTTTCGATCCGCCTCGCGCGGATACAGCTTTCACTGCTGAAGGGCGCTTTCTCAACTGGTTTATCGCCCTGAATGCTTTGGATTGATTAACTATGTAGCAGCACTAAGGCATACTTTATTTCGCAATCTTCCGATTGGCTAACCAACCACTTCAAGAAAAATCAGGATATGCTGCATTTCTGCGCTCTCAATAAAAGATCTCCTGATGAATCTTTTACCTAAGTTGCCCTCAACATCAGCAACAGATTTTTAGTAGGAGTGAGTTAGTAGCTTGAAACACTCTCTATATTTTGTTGAGAAACCTCGATTTCTCAACCAGACAAGTTTTAGTTGCTACTCTTGTCGGGGATTCAATGGGTTTATTTGCTATTACAACGCGCCTTCGGTTGTTCTTTTTTACTGTATTCCCTTTTTATACTCTAGAAATATAATCCAGTTTACTACGCTACAGTGCATATAAACCACTTCTGGTAGCGGGAGCAGGATTTGAACCTGCGGTCTCTAGGTTATGAGCCTAGTGAGATGCCATGCTTCTCCATCCCGCGATTATATGTTGAGATAGTCATATTTTCTCCAACCTGTTTTAACAGTAAATTCTACAGGTACTTCTACTTTTTCTCTTGGACGCTCCGGTAGGATTCGAACCTACGATCTCCGGCTTATGAGGCCAGCGAGGACAGCCATCTCCTCCACGGTGCAATCGGTTTGAGGCATTGACGCATTACCTCTGTTCTGCTACAAACTACGTTTGGGATGCCCTTACGGTGTCGGTGGAGTAGCCCATTGAACCTACTTTTACCCACCCTTTTTTTACTCAACTTACCTTGCGGTGTCAGTGGAACAGTTTGAGATACTGTTTTAATCCACTCAGAAATATTCAGCTAAATATTTCAACTGGTTGCGAAGGCAGGAATTGAACCTGCGACCTCCAGATTATGAGCCTAGCGAGATAACCACTTCTCCACTTCGCGGGGTTGTTCTTGTAGGAATCGAACCTACTATTCTTTTGAATAACCAATAGAACAATTGGTGGAGCATTGACGCGCTACTCCATGCAGAGCCACCTGCTACGTTTGGGCTTTCTCTTACGAGGTCAGTGGCGTAGCCCCATGCGCATACTACGTTTACCCACTCAGGATTACTTGGCAATAATCCGACTTGTTTATTTATAGGAATCGAACCTATACTCTTTCGAGGTTTACCACAACAATATATATTTTTTAATTGAGGCTACTGGAAAGTAGCCTTAAACTAACCACAAACTTAACATCGCAAGTTAAGTTTGTTATAACGCTTAGGTCCGAAGAAATCTAAGCCTTGTATTTGGTTTAAAGGTTTTGTTTTCACAAAAAATGGCTTACTGATTCATCCGAAGTGCTACCATTAAAGTCGGATATTTTCTTTTTCAAGCGAACTTGAACTTCCTTTAAACTGGTTGCTCCGGTAGGATTCGAACCTACGATCTCTGGCTTATGAGGCCAGCGAGGACAACCTCTCCTCCACGGTGCTATTGAATAACTCAGTCATTGCTAAGTAGACGTATATATTACTATTAATAAAAATGCAAGTCAAATACTTTTTTATATTTTTATTCATTTTTTGCCATCTTAACTGGACTCGAACCAGCAACCTTTTCTTTCGGAAAGAACTGCTCTATCCATTGAGCTATAAGATGATATTTTTAATTGAATATTTCCATTAATATATACTAAACTATCTCATAATACAACTACAAAAGGTTTTATAGAATGAATGCAGAGAATATCATAAATCAAATATCAAAAGAAAAAGAGAGTTTTCTTGAGCAATTCAATGAAAAAAAACGATTTGATAAAGAAACGAAAGATTACTTTAACTTCTTAAGTTCAGATGATGGAGCTGCTGCTTTTGTTTTATGTTTTATGAGTTCTATGGTTATTTCAGCCATATCTGGCATCACTTTAGCTAATCTTTTTCCAGTAATAAAGAATATTCTTGATGGTTTCTTTATTTTCCCTTTATCTATATGTTTTGGTGTGCTTATTGTTTTTACTGTTAATAAAAGTATTTCCAGACTTATTTTCAATAGACTTTATAATAACAGAGATAAGAATAATATTATAAGTAAACTTTTTAAACCTTATTTTCATAAAGCAAATATCTCAGATGAAATTCATAACATGCTAAAAGTCTATCTTTCTGATGATGATTATGTCCATTTAGTTAAAAAAGGACTTACTTATAAAAATGCATATCATATTCTCAATGAAATTGTTGAGAATGAAAAGATTATAGCCAATAAAAGAGAAGTTTTTTTAACCCCCGAAGAGATAAAAAAATACCAATATTCCAATAATAAGGATTTATAATGTCTATTAAACATATTGAAGATTTAATAATAAAACAACGGCAAAGTTTTTTTAACTCTTATTTAAATAATGATGATTTGTTATCACCACAAATTAAAAAATCTAGTAATTATTGTGGTTTATATGAGGCTTTATTTATTATCGGGCCTTTTTCTATTATTGTACCACTTCTTACTCTTTTTGTAGGCATGTCATCTTTTTCTTTACTCTCTAATCTTATTTTATCCATCTTTTTAAGTATTTTATTTGTAACATTCGCAACTTATGGTTTTTTATATTTTTATTTTAAAATTATACAGAAAAAAATTAAAGATAAAATAATAAATAACGAAAGTTACAGAAATGAATTTTTCGATTATTTTTTAACTCCTATTTTTGAAAGCAGTATTATTGATGATGAAATGCTTCAACAAGTTAAATTAAGTTTAACGCTAGATCAATTTAAAGTACTTAGAGCAACAAATACAAAAGGTGTAACTTATAAAAACCTTTCAGATTTTATAAATAATATAGAAAATATTAATACATCACTTATAGAAGCAGAAGAAGATAAATATACTTTGAATTATAGTGATATTAAGCAATACATTAAAACAACCTAAGAGGATGAGCCATGTTTTTACAAAATTTAGAAAAATCTATAGAAAAAGATTTTCAATCTTTTTTAAAAAATAATTATAGTGGTAAATTTATTAAAAAAAATCTTACTTTTTATCAAATTGGAAAAATTAATTCTGACTCTCTTAGCTCAATTGGTCTTACTTTTTCTTTATCAAGCTTTCTTTTACCTCTGTTTATTATGTTATTCTTACCAAAAACAACTATTATACTTTGCCTAGTTACTATTTGTATGGCTGCTGGTTTTTATTTTCACAAACATGCAATTGCCTATTTTATTTTTAAGTTTTTTAAATCTGATAGCTCTTTAGTTAAAAAAATTTATAGCTCAATATTTAATGATTACTATATCTCTGATGAAATACTAAACCTATTGAAAGTTCATCTTTCATCTGATGAATACAAAGAACTTAGATTTAAAAACCAAAATGGAATAACATATGAAGTGTTAAATCGTTTTATTAAGGATAAAAAACAATATCTTTCCATAGAAGAAGAACAACGAAATGTAACTTTAACTTCGGAAGAAATTAGTAAAATGATAGATCAACACGAAAAAAAGAATTTCGTAAAGTTTTCAAGATATAAATAAAAAGCAGTTATATCGGCTTGGATAGTGGTCCAAGCCTAATGTATAACTTTACCATTACTATTGATTGTTTTTTCTAAAGTTAACCTTGATATTGTTTTTTGCCCCATCCAACAAGCTACACTTGCATTAAAAACTTCCTGCCAATCATTGATGTCTACAATTACACATTTACTATAATCAAAACTTTCTACTTTTGTTTTATTTAGTTCTTCTAAAGCAGAATTCATAAAATCATAATTTCCTTCGAGCAAGAAAATACAAGCTTTTTCATAAATCTGATAAACATTAATTGGAATATTTACATGACTTATCATACACACCCCTTTTATTAAGATAATAATATTATAATAAATAAAATTCTATTTATTTACAAATATAAATAATAGGTAAACATTTTTATTAAACTCAAAATAATACCTATTATCTTATTGTTAGAATAAAAATATACCTTAATGTATTTAAATGTTTCTAAATATTACAAAAAGGTAAAAAATATGTTAAACAAGACAAAAAATAATAAAAATAAAGGTTTTTCTCTGTTAGAACTAATGTTAGTTCTTGGTATCATTGCTGCACTTATTGTTGCAGCTTTTATGATTTTTCCTAAAATAGAAAATTCAAGAAAAGCGACAGAAGAAGTAAAATACATTATTACGATGAAAAATGGTATTGTTGAAATGTATAGTGGAAAAGCTGAATATGATAATAGTATTCTTGATTCAAGAGTTATGAGTAAAATATCTCCTAAAGGAGATAAATGGAATAGGACTGAATGGGAGGGGGGTTTTAGTGTTATGCCTCAAATGAATAATCTTGGATTCTCTATTATCGTTAGATCAATTCCACAAGATGCTTGTATTAAAATAGTTAATCAACTAAAAGAGCAGTTTGTTAGAATCGCTGTTAATGATACACCTGTAGTAAGTACGACAAAGTATTATGCGGTTACCCCTTTTGATATGGCAACTCTTACATCCACATGTAAAGATAATTCAGAGATACAACTGGATTATTATTAATAATATTTAATTTAAAACCACCAAATCTTGGTGGTTTTTTATATCTAAAATTGATTTATTTTATACCATAATGATATGATTATATTTATTAATCAATTTTATGAGGTTATATTATGAATCCACATGGTTTATTAACTATTTTAGAAAAAGAAAAAGAAAAATATATACGTCAACATAATAATGAAAAAGAGGTTCAAGAAATAATTAAAAAACAAACCTCTTTTAGTCATATTTTATATAAAACAGATCCTGCTTTCTTAATTGCTTATTATTTCACTTTTATTTTTTCAAGTGCAGCTATTACTGAATTTATAATTTCCTTTATAGATCCATATAGATTAAGTGTAATAACAGGAGTATCAACCTTGTTTGCTTCTTTCTTCTCATCAATTTTAATTGGTGTTTTTATATTAAAAAATGGTTCTAAATTTTTATTTAATAAAAGAAAAAACAAACATAAAATTATAGAATCTATTCTTGAAAAAAACTTTTATAATGAAAAAGTTAGTGACGAAGTTTTTAGTTATCTTAAAATAATTTTAACTGATGATGAATACTTTGAACTAATGAAAGATAAAAAATATATTACTAATAAAGAAGCTTTTGACATTGTTAAACTTAAGATTCATAAAAACGAAATACTTATGGATAAAAAAAATCTTGTTCTAGATTTAACTAAATTAAAAGAATATAACATTCAGGTTAATGGTTGAATATAGCTATGAATATCAATATTATAAGTGAAAAACTAAAAGAATACGAACATTCTTTTTATAAAGAAAAAGAAAAAATATTCATGGAAAAAGATAATTATCTTAAATATATCAAATATGTAGATACAAAAAACTATGCTTCTACTGTATTGGAATTTCAACTTAAAACATTTCTATTCTTTATTTTTGCTTTAGTTAATAATTTTATTATTAATTCGCTAGCGTGGTCTGTTATTTCTTATTTCTTTTTCCTTTTTTTTATTCCCTTATCTTTAACGTTTATTTCTTTTCCATTTATTAAGAAAGCTTATTATAAGCGATATTTAAAAAAAGTTAGAACAGACAAAAAAGAAAGAGATGAACTCTTAGGATTAATACATAGAGAGGAACTATCTAATAGCATTATTACAGATGAAATCCATGACTTACTTAAACTATATTTATCTAATCAAGAGTATGTTGTCTTAAGAAAAAAAGGTCTTACATATGATAATACAAAAGAGATAGTTGATATAAAAGAAGATGAAGATCGATCTCGCTTGTATTTAGAAGACAAATATAGTGTTAGTTTAAATTCAAAACAAATTATAAACTTAAAATCTCAAATACTAAATAAGGAATAATCATGTATAAAATAAATGAACTCATAAAAGAAAAATATAAGAAGTTTAACACCACAGAGCAAGCTAATGAAATAAGAGAAAAATATACCTTTAAACCTAGACATTTCTTTTCTGTTTTGGATGATATGGAAAAAAATGAAGGAGTATTTCTTTCTTTAGTTATATCTAGTTTATTTTTAGGTTTATTTTTATTCATCCTATTTTCGAATAAAGGTGATAATGACTTATTAACTACTGTTAAACTATTAACTTCTTTTTTTAGTTCTTCATTTATAGTCTTATCCTTAATATCATCCTCTGATACGATCTTTCGAAAAATATACAAAGTATTTAACAAAGAAAAGGCTCAAGAAAAAGAGAAACAAAAAATGATTAATTTGTCTAAAAAAGCAGATGAAGCTTGCTATACATCTTTCCTTAAACAACAAATTGATAATGATACTCTAAATTTTTTAAAAATAGATCTTTCTCATGTAGAATTTAATATTTTTTCTGTCTCATATCTATCAAGGACATATGGAGATCTTTTACAATTCTATAAAGATTTACCAAACACGCAAAAACAAATAGAAAAATCTAATCAGGAAAAAATATCCATAGCTCTTACTAAAGAAGATATAAAACGCTTTTCTATAGTTTAATTAACTCCTCATTGCTCTGACGAATGAGGGGTTATAATATTTTTGCTAAATTTCTGTGTTCAGCCTCTATAATAAATGGTAGTTTTCGAAAATAAAATTTATTTTCAGTAAAAAATATACTATTATGATACTATTATTTTCATAATAGGATTAGGAGTAATTAAATGAATACAGATAAAATTTTAAAGATTATAAATCAAGAAGAAACAGAGTACTTTAACAGAAGTAAAGATTACTCTGTTTTTTCAAAATATTTTAATATTAAATCATTTTTTAATCGATATGTAATAGATGTAATTTTATCATCACCTATAATAGTATTCTCGACAATTATTTTTATTGATAAATATCTTTCTTCTTTTTCACAATCACAACTTTTGGCATCTATTCCTTTGCTCATGATTTTTTATGCTTTACTTAGTAGTTTATTACATCGTTCTTATTTTAAAACTAAATTTTTATATAACAAAAATAATCCAGAAAAACAGGAAAAATTCTTGAGAAAAACACTTATGGATTATTTTGATGAACAAAAAATCAATGACAAACTCCTTAATCATTTAAAAATAGAACTTTCGGAAGATCAATATGTTGAGCTTATTAGTGCTAACAAAGAACCTACATATAAAGATGTAAAAGATTTAATTAAAAAAGAAATGTCTATCCAAAGTATAAAAGATAGTCAGAAAAATGTTATCCTTACATCTGATGAGATAAACGAGTATAGTAAAAATCATGACCAAGTTAAACTTAATACTATTTAAAGGTGTATAATGAATATAAAAAAAATAGAAGCTCTTATTAAAAAAGAAGAAGCTGAATATTTTAATACTAAAAAAGATTATTCTGAATTCTCAAAGCACTTTTCTTTTAAGCCATTTTTTGAAAGAAATGGAATGATAATTGCCTTTTTATCATTATTAGGTGGAGTAGGCTCCCTTCCTATTATTCTTTTTATATTGATACCAGTATTAGGATTAGACTACAGTTTATTAGGATTCTTTTTAAGTTCATTTTTATTTCTCTTTGTTTGTATAGGTCCTTTATTTATTTCTTATTTTGTTAATAATATTATTAATCATAAGAACTTCTTTAAAACACAAAAGAATATGAAAGAACACGAGGAATATATAAAAAATAAAATGATACCATATTTTGATCAGTTAAATGTTAGTGATAACATTTTAAATATTTTAAAAATAGAACTTTCTGATGATCAATTTATTAATTTCATGGTGGATAACTCAAAACCTTCATATAAAGATTTGAAAAAATGGCTACATAAAGAGATTAAAATTCAAAATCTCAAAAATATAAAAAGAAATGTTATGCTTAGTTCTGATGATATTAAAGAATACAGTAAAAATTATGATGAAGTTAATACTATTTAAAGGTGTATAATGAATATAAAAAAAATAGAAGCTCTTATTAAAAAAGAAGAAACAGAATATTTTAATACTAAAAAAGATTATTCGGAATTCTCAAAGCATTTTTCTTTTAAGCCATTTTTTGAAAGGAATGGAATAGAAACTGTGTTTGCATCATTCTTCTTAGGAATATTCACTATTCCTGTTAATCTTCATATATCCACAATTTTAGGATTAAGTAATGATTTATCACTAAGAATTTTTTTTACATTATCTATATTCTTTTTAGTTAGTATTAGTCCACTATTTATCTCTTACTTTACCAATAAAATTATTAACCATTATAACTTCTTTAAAACACAAAAGAATATGAAAAATCATGAAGAATATATAAAAAATAAAATGATGCCATATTTTGATGAATTAAAAGTTAGTGATAAAGTTTTAAACACTTTAAAAGTAGAACTTTCTGATGAACAATTTGTTAATTTTATGATGGATAATTCAAAACCCAAATATCAAGATTTAAAAAAATGGCTACATAAAGAAACTAAGATTCAGAATCTTAAAGATATAAAAAGAAATGTTATTTTCACATCTGATGAAATAAAAGAATACAATCAAGATCATGATGAAGTTAAATTAAATACTATTTAAAGGTGTATAAATGAATATTAAAAAAATAGAAGACCTGATTAAACAAGAAGAAGCAGACTTTTTCAACTCAAAAAGAGACTATGCTGAATTCTCAAAATATTTTACTTTTAAGAGATATTTGACAATGAATGGTGATTCTTTATCATTCCTTTCCTTTATCTTGGCAGTTTCTCTTATGCCATTAATTCTTCGTATGCATTCGATATTTTTTTCATCATTTAGTTTTACAATGGGAATAATTTTATCACTAGGTTCTGTACCTGTGATATTTTTTATTCCAATTTTTATATCTTATTTTTTTCATAAATTTAATATTCGTAAAAAATTTTTAAAAACTCAGAAAGATAGTAAATCTCATGAGGCTTATATAAAAGAGAAATTGCAGCCGTTTTTCGATAATTCTTATGTTGATACTCCTTTTATGAATATTTTAAAAAAAGAGCTTTCTGATGAACAATTTATTCTCCTTAATATGGATTATCCAAAATCATCATATGAAGAAATCAAAAAATGGTTGCGCAAACAGACAGAAAATCAGAGAATTAAAGATGTGAAAAAACATGAGAAACTTAATTCTAGGGGTATTAAAAAATATAACAAAAAAAATATTAAACTAAATACTATTTAAGGTAATAAAAATGAACATTAATAAAATAGAACAACTAATTATACAAGATAAAGATAAACACTCTAAAGAGTTTGATTCTATAGATAAGTTATTAACAATATATGATCCAAGTATACATTCTAAATATAGAAGTCCTTATATTTCTATTTTATCTTTTTTATTAGGTTGTTTTTCATTATATGCTTCTTTTAAGCTATCTTTTGCTATTTTTGATTACATAATTAAAACTTTTGGTGATTTAGCAGCATTACTTTCTTTTATGGTTTCTTTATTATTTATTGTTCTTTTTACAGTAGGAATATCTGCGTTCTTTTATATTTTTTCTAATAGTATTCTTCTTAAAGAGAAACTTGAAAAAGCTAAAAACAATATAGAAGAATACAAAGAGATATCTGAATATTTAATTATGCCAAGTTTTAATGGAAAATATATTAGTGAATCTATTTTAAATCAGTTAAAGATTGGGCTTTCTACAGAAGATTACCAAACAATAAGACTTGCTAATAAAGATGGAATTACTTATGAAACGCTTTACACTCTTATTGAAAACGAGAAAGAAAAAGAAAAAATTAAAGAAGAACAAAGAAATATTTTTTGTGACGATCAAGAAATCTTAAAAAAAGAAATAGAGGTTATTAAATGAATATAGATAAAATTAAAGAACTTATTAAGAGTGATAAGAATAAATATATTAACCAAAACGACAATATTGATTTGTTAATAAAAGGATATGATACAGAAAAAGCTTCTGACACTAAAAAAATATTATTTGGATTGCCTGCAGGGGCATTATCTTTAGCTATATGTGCAGGATTTTCTAAAATATTAACTTTATTGTTCATGGGGAGTATAGAAAGTATTTTAGATGTTGAGACATCTTCTTTATTAACCACTTTTACGATGCTATTTATAATTTTTAATGCTGTTTTAAATCTTATGCTTATAGGAGTGAGCTTTTTTTATTCTTATACTTTTTTACACAAGTTCTTCCTAAAAAAACAACTTATTTCAGCTAGTCATAATCATCAAGAATATAAAGATTTGCTAGATTCACTACTTTCTCCAGCCTTTGAAGATTCCATTATCAGTGACTCTCTATTAACTGAATTAAAATTAGATTTGTCACCTGATGAATATCAATGTTTACGCTTGAAATATAAAAATAATATTACCTATAAACAACTAAATAATTTTATTAATGATTACAATTCAGTAGAAATGGAAATTGATAAAATAAAACAAGAACAAATGACAATCATAAATAACGAAAGTATAAAAGTATATGGAAAATTTGTTTAAATTGACAACTCCACCACCTGAAGGAAGTAGTTTTACGATATACGATATTTAGGGATAACACCATAATATTATAAAAACCAGCCCCGGCTGGTTTTTATCTTATCTTAGGACGACATCTTATTACAAAACCATCATCATCACTGAACATATCTAGTTGATTATTATTACTTGGATTATTTTCATCCTTTACAACGTATGGATCTTCCTCAATATATGGATATTTTTCTAAAGCCTGCTTTTTACTTTTCTCATTTTTATAAACTTGATGACTACTTATAATTAATGGACTTTTTCCTGTTATTCCTAACTCTCTTTTTATCTCCGAATCACTAATTGATATTCTATAACATGTTTCGCTTTCATCAAACAAATGTGGTTGTTCTTCTAAAAAAGAACCAACATAACTTTTACCATTTTGGATGAACTTTATTTTTTCACCTATTTTCATTATAACCTCTAACCTATCTTTTTTATATTTTATCAAATATCATTTCAAAATGAAAGTTATGAAATCATAATAATAAAAAAGCCCTTTCGGGCTTTTATTTTTATCCTTTTTTTAGATATTCCCCAACATCTCCACAATCTACATCTCCTACTTTAACTTCTATATAACCGCCAACATCATCACAGTTAATATCACCAGTGCCAAGCGTTATACTTCCCCCTACATCATCACAACTTATATCCCCATTACCTAAGCCTATATTTCCTGTAACATCGCCGCAAGATACATCTCCACTACTAACATTTACGCTTCCTCTTATATCCGAACAGCTTAAATCACCTTTACCTATTGTTATATTACCACTTACATCATTAGCACTTATATCTCCTGATTCAATGCTTATCGATCCATCAACCGTTCCATAAAGATTGACATCTCCTGTATGAGTACTTATATTTCCATGTAAGTCATTTGTAATATCTACGCTACCATCATTAATTAAGCTTATATTACCCATCATATCCTGAGTATTCACATAACCTCTTTCATTTATTGCTACATCACCATTTATTGATTTTGCTGTTATATTCCCTGAATCTAAAGATATACTTGATTGAATATCTCCATTTACTTTTAACGTTACATTACTTTTAGCATTAATATTTTCTACCGAACCATTTACAACTATTGTTATATTTATATCTTTATACTTTGATAGATTTTCTGTTATGTCTATACCATCTACTAATACAATGCCATTCTCTATCGATATATTTTGACAATTGTTATCTATGACTATTTCTCCATTTATAGTATTTTTTTGAGATATATTTACTTTATTACCCTTACCAAAACTAAACACATTTACTCTATCAAACCAGCCCATAAATACCCCTTAATCAACAAAAATAATTTTTTCTGAAAGTTCATTCGGCACTTTTTCTTTATTAAAACTTTCAGTGATTATAACATCAATGCTTTCTAATGGTAAAACTTTATTTTGCTTACGTTTTCCAATTTTAAAACTTTCTGTTAATACAATTACTTTTGATGTATATTTAGATAAGGTCGCACTCAATGAAAAACCTTCATGCATAGAGGTAACACCTGTTTCATCCAAACCATCAGCTCCAGTAAACATTACATCAACTTTCATTCCTTCTATACTCTTTTCAGCCTCTTCTCCATAAGTAGAACCATTTCCATGAGTATAGCGCCCACCCAAAACAATTAAGCTTATATTTTTATTTCTACATAAATGGTTTATAGCCATCAAGTTGTTTGTTATGATTGTCAAACCTTTAAGATTTGAACTAGCAATTTCCTGAGCTAAACTCTCATTTGTTGTTCCACTGCCAAGAATAATGTTATCGTAATCGTTTATATAAGAAATTGCTTTCCTAGCAATTTCTTTTTTGACCTTTTCTTTATCATTATCTTTTTTAACATCATTTACCGATGATAAAGTATTCTTGGTTATACCGCCTCGAAATCTCTTGGCAAGCCCTTGTTCTTCTAAGTGCTCAAGATCACCTCGAATTGTGACTTTCGATACACTAAATAATTCAGATAAGTTATTTACATATACTGAGCCGTGCTCTTGTACCATTTCCCATATCTTTAGTCGTCTTTCATGTTCATTCATTTAATGAGCCTCATAGAAAAAAGGAGACCGTAAAAGTCTCCTTACGTTATGTTGTTTTATACTGGTTCGCCTAAACCTTCTTTTATTCCTTTACCAATCGCTTCAAGAGCTTCTTTTTCATCAGGTCCATTTACTATAAACATTAGTCTATGACCTGATTTCACTCCTAAACTCATTAGTTTCATCATACTTTTACCATTTACTACATTATCACTTCCATCTAAGTTTGAAACCAAAACATCACTTTCAAACTTTTTCACTATTTTAACAAGTTCAGCACATGGACGAGCATGAAGACCTTGGGTATTTTTTAAAGTGAATGTTTCAGAAAGTCCATCTAAATTTCCTTTATCTTCTGAACTACTTTCTGTTTTTGCTTCAGTTAATAATATGTAGATATCATCCACTGTTTTAACGTTATCTAACTTCACATTTAAATCTTTATCCATCACACTATGAGTTAATGCTCTAAGAATATCTAAATGCTCGTTAGATGATGCCGCAATTCCCACAACTAATCTTACCCTATTTCCATTATCCCAATCAATACCTTTCGGATAAAATATAACCTGAACACCTGTTTTTAATACTGCTTCTTTCTTCTCTGGTGTTCCATGAGGTATTGCTATACCATTTTCTAGATAAGTTGATATTTGCTTTTCTCTTTCAAACATACCATCAACATAATCACCTTTTACAAAACCATTTTTTTCTAATAGGGAGGCTACTTCCCTAATAGCCTCATTCTTATTAGTAGACGAATCCGAAATAGTAATATATTCTCTTTCTAATTTTAACATATTCTTTCTCCTTATTTTGTTTCTACAACAAGCTTACCTTTTTTAACTAATGCTGTTCTATAAATTCCGTATATAATAGCTCCTACTAAAGACCCTACTAATATACAACCTACCCATAAGAACGCATGATTAACTAATGGTAGTATTAAGAAACCGCCATGTGGTGCTGGAACTGCAATCTTAGCAACATAACTTAATACTGCAGATATTGCTGACGCTACCATCATAATCGGAATAACTCTTAAAGGATCTTTTGCCGCAAATGGTATCGCACCTTCTGTTATATGTGTGCATCCTAATATATAGTTAACTAAACCTGCTGCTTTTTCATCCTCTGTAAATCCTTTTCTAAACAATGTTGTTGCCAACGCTATAACCAATGGAGGTGTTATACAAGCCGCTGATACACCAGCCATGAAGTAGAAGTTTCCTTGAGCTAATAGCATTGTTCCCGTTACATATACTGCTTTGTTTACTGGTCCACCAAAGTCAAACGCCGCAAACATACCAACAACTATACCAAGAACAATAGGATTTGCTGTTTGTAATGAGCCAAGCCAGTCCATTAAACCATGATTTAACGCACTTACTGGTTTACCTAATAACACCATTAATACCCCAATACTAAACACACCAATCAAAGGCATAAGAAATATGGATTTCAAACCTTCATACTGCCTTGGCAACCCTGATAGCCATTTACTAACATAAAGCATTAAATAACCAGCAGCGAAACCTGCGATTATACCACCTAAGAATCCGGCACCTGTCACGTTAGCTAACAATCCACCAACGAAACCCGCTACCATTCCCTGACGACCAGCAATAGATGATGCTATGAACGCAGTAAATACTGGAACCATTATACCAAATGCTTGTTGACCTATTTGCATTAACATTGCCGCAAATTCATTGTATTGTTCTGACTTAGGATCTGCTGAATAAATACCCCATAAGAATGACAACGCAATTAAAATACCACCAGCAACTACGAATGGAAGCATATTAGATACACCACTCATTAAATGCTTATAAATATCTCTACCTACTGATTTCTTAGACACGACTGATGATTGTTCCGCATTCGCGGTTACATCGCTCGTAGCGCCCTGTATAATCTTATCGCCTTTTCTTATAGATGCTTCTCCAAGCATAATAGCTTCTAACAACTCTCCAGCTTTATGAACACCATCTTTTACTGATGTTTCAATCACTGGTAAACCATTAAAACGATCAGCATTGACATCTTTATCGGCAGCAATGATTACACCTTTTACATCTATAAGATCCGCTTCTGTTATTTCATTCTCAACACCAGATGCTCCATTCGTTTCAACCTTTATATCCACTCCAAGATCTTTAGCTGCTTTCTTTAATGCCTCTTCTGCCATATAAGTATGCGCTATACCTGTTGGACACCCTGTTACTGCTAAAATTTTAACTTTACTCATAAAACACCTTCCTTATAAGATAGTTTTAACATTTATGCCTTTTATATAACTTTCTACTTTATCTAAAAGACCAATACCTTCTGATTCAGCAACGTTTGCCCCGGTTGCTGATGCCTTTTTTAACGCACATTCTATATCTGAACCTAACAACCATTCACTTAAAAATGCTCCTAAACAAGAATCTCCAGCACATGCTGAACTCACAAGTTTTATCTTTGGAGAATCGCAATAATAAATATTTGTTCTGTTTGAAAAATAAAGCCCTTTATCACCCATTGTTAACAATACATTTTGAGCACCTTGCCTATGTAATTCCTTCATTATATTTACAATATTTTGCTTTTTAACATCGAGACCAAATATTTCTAATAATTCATCATCATTAGGCTTTATTAATAGAGGATTATGAGAGAGTAATTCTTTTAACTTAGATGAACTAATATCTAATATTGCTTTTACTCCCTTATTTTTTAATACTGATAATATTTCATCGTAAAAACTTAATTCTATTCCGGGAGGAAGACTACCACTAATCACTAAATATTCCATATCAGTCGATTTTTTTATTAGATTTATTATTTCATTTTGTTTTTCTCTGCTTACATAAGAACCCGGAGAAACAAGTTTAAACTCATCTGTACCATCATGGGCGAAAACATTTATTCTTGTAGGTTCTTCAACCCATACAGGAAGAACATCATGATTCATACGCATTAACTCATCCGCAATATAATGACCACTGAATCCTCCAAAAACACCCATTATTTTACTTGGAACGTTGTTATGCTTTAATACTATAGAAACATTCACACCTTTCCCATTGGGGGAATATTTAACACTTTCTGTTCTATTAACCTTATTAGGCAATAAACCTTTAGTGATTATATTCATATCTATTGCTGTATTTAATGTTAAAGTATAAATCATAATATTTTCTCCTGTTCTTATAGCTTATCCTGAGAACCACATACTCTAATAACTTTTTTTACAACTTCTTTCATTGCCGCTTTAGCTGGTTTCATATATTTACGAGGATCTTCTGCATCAGGATTTTCGTTAAAGTATGCTTTCAATGCTCCTGAAAAAGCTATTTTTAATTCAGTCGCAACGTTCACCTTACAAATACCTAAACCTATCGCTCTTTGAATATCTTCGTCTGGTAGACCAGATGCACCATGAAGAACAAGAGGTATAGAAACAGTGTTTCTGATTTCTTCCAGTCTTTCAAAATCTAACTTAGGTTCGCTCTTATAAAGACCGTGAGCGGTTCCTATAGCAACGGCTAAGGAATCTATTCCTGTTCTTTCTACGAACTCCAGAGCTTGTTTAGGATTGGTATATAGCGTATCTTTTTCATCAACCACTAAATCATCCTCTGCTCCTCCAAGACGACCCAACTCTGCTTCAACAGACACATCGTTTTTATGACAAAGCTCTACAACTTTTTTAACTAGAGCAACATTTTCTTCAAATGCTAAATGAGAACCATCAATCATTGCTGAACGTATACCCGCATCAACTTTATATTTAATATCGTCAAAATCTTCATGATGATCTAAATGTAAGGATAATGGAATATTATGCTCTTTTGATAATGCTTCAACTATTCCTACTATATTTTCAACACCTCCATAAGAATATGTTCCCGGAGTCCCAGCAAGTATAACAGGGGATTTCATTTCTGCTGCTGCCTCTACAACAACTTGTAATGTCTCAAGATTATGAATGTTAAAAGCTGGTACCGCATAACCACCTTTTTGCGCTTTTTCTAAGACATATTTTGTAGATATAATAGACATATTCGCCTCCTTTTGTTTTTCTACGCTTTTTTTTCACTTTCGTTCACTTTCTTTTTATATATCACTTTTATAATTTTAGAAAAGCAAAAGCATAATAAAAATAAGGTTTTTGCGATAGATATCACATTATTTGTTAAAAAATGGTCTTTTTTACTTTTGATGAGACAAAAAAAAGAGGCCGGAGCCTCTTATTTAGAATCTATTATTTCTTTTATTATATTATTTGTGACTCTTTTTATTTTTCTTTCTGGAATATGACTATCCATGAATCCTTCTGGATATAGCTTAAATAATAACTCTCTTGTTTTATCCTCAGTAAATATCTTCCTTAAGTTTTTAAGTAATAAAAGATCTTTCAATGAAGCTGATGTTTCCCAAAATGATACAGTATTTATTTTTCTTACACAAACATGCTCTTCAATCTTATTGTCTCTTCGGAATAATGCAATGTATTCTTGATTCATTACACCATTCATATCCCTATGAAAATTTTTTAAACATCTACTTAATAACAACTCTGATGATTCATTACTAATAGGAAATGAATTCATCAATTTTTCTTTTTCTGTTTTACCAAACGTCCCAAATACATATATTGATGAGGCTATATTACCTATAACTCTAAAACTAGAGATGGACATAGAACATATTACAATTTCAACATTTAAATTAGACTCTTTTAATATATTTTCTATTTTAACTAATATTTTATTATCAAGCATTTCTATATTATCAATCAGAATTCTTTTTTTTCTTTTTCCCGCTTCCTTTATTTTATTCTTTATTAATAGATAAGATTCTTTTTTCATATATGAGTTCTCATGTATTATCTTATTCATTGAAGCTTTCTTACAAGAATGAAGTAAAAATATAAGATATATTAAAGAATCTACATTTGTATTATGTATATTTAATAAACCTAAGTTAAAATTACTTAATAACTCATTATCGCAAATATCTATATTTGTTGTTTTATTTAAAAACGGCGCTATTAATTTTAAATTATTAAGGCTTTTTCTAAATGATTTCAATGACCTTTCTGATATGGCTTCTTTAAAATTTTCAGGAATTCCGTCTAAATATTCTATAACATCATCTATTAAAGGCATTGATTTCTTATGAGCATAGTAAGCCAAATCTGTTAAATTATTTTCTATGAATATATTTCTCATACTTTTCCAAGAAAGTTTATTCCCATAAAAATTACAATATGATAAAGAATTATCAATAAAATTATCTTCTCCTTTTGTATAGTATTTTTTCTTGGAATAAATGTTATCTATTATATTATCAACTAACAATTCTAATTGTTTACTTCCATCTTCGCAATCAAGTTCGTAAATAGACAATAATACCGAACTTATAAATGTTTTTTCAGTGCTTGTAGGTTTATCGCTACCCAATAATATATCGAAAAAATTTATACTCCAGCTACTTTCATCTTTACCTATATTATAAGACTTAACAAATTTTTTATTATTATCTTCATTTATGAAATTATGTAAATAGGTTTCATTATTACTAAAAAATCCAATAGTTGTAATTAAAGGCTTTTCATCTTCGTTTAAACATAAACTTAAATTAAAATCATTTATAAAACCACTTGTTCCTGAACCGGGTTTACTCAATATACAAGTTATTTGATTTTTCTTTGAGATATTTTCTATATGTGAATCTATTGTATTTATCATTATATTTTCCTTATTGGTTAATTTATTTTTCTGAAATATAACGACGATTAAGCCGGGGAAGGAAGCATTAGCTTTTAATCTGATTTTCGAATGAAATTTAATAGACTTTGAAATAATAAATTTTATTTTTCAGAATGTCAATTTAAAAATAATTTTATTTTATAGCAAAAGAGGTCAGGGACAACCTCTTTTATTTAGGCATCATTTCTGTTATATTGAAAACAGCAGTATTATTTTGTTCAGTCTCTTTGACTATATTATTAGCAAAATCATCATTAGATAACATAATCAATCCAATTTTACTGGTTAAGTTATTATTTACAGCAAAAAGTATCCTATAGAGTAAATTATGATCTTGAGATGTAAAATGACTCATATACTCTTCTTCTATTTCTACTTTTTCAAAGAAATCTTCTATTTTTTTTGCTAATAAGTCAGAACTCTTTTTGTATTCTTTTAAAAGTTTTAAATCTTCTTTTTTTACATATTTTTTATAATCATAATTTAAATATACCTTTTCGAAGTCATTAATAATATCGCTAAAACTATCAAATAATTTTCTTATTGTTATTAAGTCTTTCTCAATTAATTTATTTTTCATAAGCCCTCCATTCAATTCATGATATCATATAATTATTTAAACCACCAAAAATAAAAAGAGGCCCAGCCTCTTTTTTATTAAACTTCTTTGTATTTATAATCTTTTTGTAAGGATAAACACTCTTCCAATGATAATGGATTATTTAAATGTTCTTTTGCCAAAATAATATCATCATCTGTTAAACCTGTTCTTCCATTAGTAATAACTGTTGGGAACCCATAATAACGCTCCCCTCCATCATCTAAAACAACAAAAGAATCTCTCGTTTCATCATATCCTTTTTCTTTTAGCCAGCTTAGAACGCCATGACCACGATGCACTCCACCTCCTGTAGAATGTGAAACATCATATACTGGAAGCATTAGAACATCTTCAATCTCTTTAAGCTCTGCTTTTGGATCTTTAATAAATGTAAACCAACTTGAAACACCCACAATTTTTGCATCTTCGTCTTTTACAAGCCCAATTAGTCTATTTAACAACTCAACTTCTACCCAATCTCCTTTACCCAAAAAACGATATTGAGGTAATAACTCAGGATTATGAATAAATTTCCAAGCATTCTGACCACTATTTAAAACACCATCAATATCTAAGAATATATATTTCATACTTTTCCTTATTTAATTCATTTGGAGAATACACTTTCAATAAAAGATACATTAGGTAATACTTTTTCATAACAGATCCAAATATTTATTTTTATTATTGTAACAAAAAATGACCTAATGTACAAGCATACATAGGTCATTTTACTTTTACATACTATTATCTTTCTTTCTGGATATGATAATATATTATTTTTCTGACAATTTTTTCTTCATGAAATTTAGATTTGTTGTTAACATACCTATTTTTTCACATACTAACATGTCCATTTCTTTAAGTGCTTTTTCTTTATCTTTAAAAATATATTTATCACTATAATTCGTTATTAAATTTTTACTTTTATCATATTTAACTTCTGTTTTATTAACATCATTTAATATATAGCTTAGAGACACATTATTATCTAACAATGAAAACTCTACTCTTTCAACTTTACATACATTAACTTCTGGTTCGTAGGGCTGCATGAAAAAATTTATAATAAATACTTCTTCTCCTTCATGCAATCTTTCTGATGGAATTATGTATTGTGTGTCAGGTAAATATTCAATAGACCATGAATTATCGATATTATTAGATTCTTCTTTGTTTTTCTCAATTCTTTCCATATTCGTTTTCAATTCATGTTTTTTGAAAATTTTGTGAAAAAATGAATTTTCAAGCATGGCTTTTCTTTGATACAAATAAACAAGCTCTTTTTTTAATCTTTCTTTTCTTTCTGAGATTTTATATTCTCTCAAAGCATTAGCATCAAACTTATGCTTACAAATGGTTGAGTGATTCTTTCCAAATGATTCGATTATTTTATTACCTGATGTAGTAAAAGAATTGCCATATTCCGATATGATTAAAGATTTAGAGATGCGTTCAAACATAAAATTCTCCAAGAGAAAATAAGAAAGGGGAGATGATGGTGGGCGCGTAAGGATTCGAACCTAATTATCTACTTTAACTTACTGTTTATCGATTCGCTTTGACAATTTGCAACTTGCCTTACTCTTCTATTCGGCTTTGACTAGTATTCGCCAAAAACAGTTTATTAACATCGATGTCTTACCAACATAAACGACACGCCCTAATATTTTTATATAATACCTAAAATTTAAATAGAGTACAAGCTTTTTTTTAAAAATCTAATGATTCTTTTTTCTCTGGAAAAGAAAAACAACATTATTTTTATCTTTCTTCGGTATTTCTTCTTTATTGAAAAGATTTAATAAATACGTGTTAGCCATTATCAAATGTTTAGCATGTTCTTCATGATGCATGGCATTATGCTCTAATGATGCTTTTTCACTTATATTTATAATTTCCTGTAATAAACAATAACTTTCCGTATCCGAAAACTCTATTATCTCAATAAGGATGCCTTTTACCTCTTGAGAAATATCTTTGTTATTCTCTTTATCCACTCTCTTTAATAAATCATTATAATTTTTTAACCATTGAGAATAATTATAAACGATGAGATCTGTCTGCTCGAAATACATTTTTTTCAACAAAGAGTAGCGCTCTCTTTTAAGCACCCTATATTGCTCTGCATATTTAAAAAATATTTCTTTATATTCTTTCTCTAGCATAATAATCTCCACCATTTGGTAATGATGGAGACTATATCAAAAATCTTTATTAAATTCTAATTTAAAACTAAATATTAACGAAGTTTTAGTTTTCTTTCTACTTTTTCTTCTACACCTAATGCAGCAGCAAGATCTCTTTCTAACATATTGCTTTTTAAATCTACTTTAGTATTAGGGAGCGCTATTATTGAATACATTCCATGATGCATATTTATCATTGCCATAGTATCTTCATTTAAAGTCGCCAACGCCTTAATTGGCGATTTATTCGCTATAGGTAATCCATTCTCAACAATATAGTTTCCTGCTAATAAAGTATCAGAATCTTCATTCTTTTTAACAAATGAAGCGATATCTTTAAATACGTCTTTATTTAATAAACTACTATCATCCGTATTAAACGCAAAAAGTGTTATTTTAGGACTATCTACAACAAAATTTCTTTCTCCAGTATGAGATACCTTCTCTGTTTTTAAGATATGCTTATACGCTATATCTAAACCTTCTACGCCATCTACAACACCATTATTACCCGCTTTAACATCTTCTCCAAATTTTACATTATCAGCACTGTTTAAATATCTTACACCATTAGGAGTTAATAAGATATTATCTCCATCATGTGAGTGATGATGACCAGATATGATAACACCTGCTTTCTCTAACACAGGGCTGGCATAATCTGTATCTGTTGTTCTTAAATCCTTTAATTTTAAACCTTCTACTTCTTCTATCTTATCGTGTCTTACACCTATTACCATCATTCTACTCATAATATTCTCCTATTAAGTATATATTAACATTATACCTTATCCATTTTTTCTGACAAGAACAAAAACACATTTACCGTTTATTTTAAACTGTACAAATCTGATCATATTTTTAGTATACTGTTAAATACCCTCACTTGTTTTTATTGTTATGTTATAACATTATATTTAATATTTTTGAGTTTTTATTGTTTATACTATATCATTTTGGTTAACAATAACGAGGAGCTATATATGTCAGAAAGAGAAATGTTTGAATAAAGTTTTAAAAGACCATCTAATTATTTTAAATTAACTTCAAGAGAACAATGGAATATTGATGCTGAACTTGGCATTTTAGATTGGCAAGGTGATGATCTATCAAATGAAGATATGAAAAGATTTAATGAACATTATAACTAATAAATAAAAAAGCCTTCCGAAGAAGGCTTTTCTCTTATTGGTCTTATTGGAACTCTGTTGCTTTTCCTTTTCTTAAAAGATAATCAGAACTCACATTTTTAAGGATTACTCTGCCAATTTGATTATCATATCTCTCTATAACTGGTGTAATAACAATACCTTCTCTAATATGCATTTCCTTACCAGAAACGGTTTCCAGACCATTTGTATGCTCATTCATCACTTCTTTAGAGAATGGTCCACGATATAAGACAGGAACTCTTTCAATCTTCATCTTATCTAGGACAACATCTAACTCATCACTATTAAGAACTTTAAATCTGCTACGAAGACCTTTGTAAATAGCAAAGGCTCTAAATCCATTTTGACCTCTATGTGTAAATCCATAGCGGAGATCCTGAACATCTGAACCAAATGTTTCACCTAACATGATAACAGGAAGATCTTCATCTTTGAACTGTTCCATGAACTTGGATAGCATATCCTGTTCTACAACAACTTTTACGTACACGTTATTATCATTTTGCTTATTTACTTTAAACATTAAACCATCAGCAGAAAGAGATTTTGAGCCAACCATTAATAGCCCATTTTTATCACCAAATATCTCTTTATACTCCAAACCTTCTGCTTCAATAAAACGAGGAGGCAAATAAACGATTTGTGTAAATGTTCCGTGAAGTTTTTCGGTGAAAACAACTTCTTCCCCTTCTAAAATAATATCAGGATAGTTTTTAATATTTTCAATATCAAACTTCACTGTATAACGAGGATCAGAAGCAAATACTTCTCCACTTAAATTCGCAGGGATTTCAGGAATATATTTAGTAATACCTAATAACTCCATTACATCATCACCTTCTTCCACAGAAACTTCCGCACCATTAGGTAAAGTCAATACTTTATTTTTAATAGGATATAAAATACCTTGGCTTACAATACCACGTAGTTTAATGGCTTTTAGCCTATTTCCAATTTTACCATCAAGCCCCATAACAGCTGCAACAGCATCAGGAACAACAGCACCTTCTGGAATATAAGCTACCAAATCACCTTCGCTAAAAGTTTTCAATCCGACAATACTTACATAGTCATTAACATAAGCTAAAGCTAACGTATCTGCATTCGGGTGTTTTTCTAACTTTTTAATCGGTAAAACTTTTACCATAAATGTACTCATCACTTACTCCTATAAAAATAAAAAAGCCTATATAATTCCCATTATATAGACTTACTTTATCAAATACAATCATTTTAAGCGGCTAAACTTGATATAGCTCTTTTAAACTCATGATAACTTAATCCTTGATTGAAAATTTCATTTAATAACGAATGCTGCTTTTCATTCGCTCCAAATGTTTTCCAGTTCCCATGCCTCATATCAAAAGGGGCTTTTGATATGATAAGCAATAACTCATTAACTTCTGAAACATTAACTTCAGGATGTTTGATTAATACTTTTTGACAACGGTTTATTACTATATTACTTACATTCATCTTATCACCTCTATATTAAAAATATTATCCTGACAATATTTTAAAGATGAACTTCCATATCTATCATACCTACTTCATCACATCTCAACATAAAAATCAAATCATTTCTTTTCTTTACATAAAATAAAAAAATATTAATATCTTAATATTTTTACTTGTTTTTGAGTCATTTTTTATACTATAATGTATTATCTTTAAATATAAGGAATTAATAATGAGTAATGATAAAAAATCAAAACGTTTACAGATTGATCTCACGCCAGAATCGTATGAACGACTCCAATTTTTAAAACAAAATACTGAATGTACTTCTTTTGCCGAAGTAACTGGTCGAGCATACACCCTTTTTGAATTGTCTGTTAAAGCAAAAAAAGAAGGAAAAGAACTTATCATTAGAGATCCTGCGACTGGAAAAGAACAGATTGTCCTTATTTAAGAATTAAAAACAAAAATCCCTCCTTTTGCTTTTAATATTGTCAACTCAATATTTCTTACTTAGATTATCCTATCCAAAACAAAAAACTAAAAAAGACCAACGCATGGTCTTTTTTAGTTTCTATATGGTTTAGAAAAGGGATTATCAACAAACCCGCTATTCTACATTATTTTTTACGAGTCTGGAACATACCTGTATTTCTATTAAAATCATTAAAACTTTTGCCAGCAGCAGCCCAAAAAGAAGACTTATTGGTTTCTATTGCTTTTCTGGCTTGACTATGTGCTTCAGTTATCATGTTAGCTCCTCTTATTTAACTTACACAATAAGCATACCACATCATTTTGACTTTTTCTAAGCGATTAAACCTATAAATAAAACGAACAAATCATATATCCACCTATCAATATAACTTATTGTTTTTAAAGATAAAAATAATGTTTTGTTCGTAACTTTTTGATATAAAAAAACAAGATATAATACTATTATTATTGTATTAGATATTTATTCTTATCTTATTTTATGAAGGTTTTCCTTTTATTCAATTTCTATTTGTGATATCATTTAGCAAAGCCATATTTGCTAATTAAAAGGTGGCATAAAAAAGGCTAACGGAATTTAGCCTTATGTTATTTATGATTTTTTACTGTTACGCGATCATTGCTGTTGGATAAAATGTACCATCATTTAGAGTTACTGCCTTATCATTAAAAGAACCAAGACATACTTTTACATTATGGTCTAATAGTAAAGAAACGAAATCCCAAGAAGATGCTTCAGGATACGCTCTTTTTCCTTTTGCTATAATCTCCATATTTAATACTTTTGTTTTAACATGCTCAACGATATTAGTTTGACCCCACCTTGAATAATATACTACTAAATTGAAAAAACCATCTTTTACATATAAATGAAACATATCGCCATCATCTATTATACATCCATGAAGTAATGTTCCTTCAAAATCATTTCCAAATTTTTCATCTATATTTATTTCTTTTTTTATTGCACCTTTATTTTCATAAGCTTTATACTGTTCTTTATTCATTATCTAATCCTTTATTTATCTTATTTTATTCTTATTATTTATTTCTATAATAATTATAAATGGATTTCACGCAATATCAATATTAAAAAAGAGCCGGACGGCTCTTTTATCTTTTAAAATCCTACTAATCTCACACTTTCTTTGATTCTTGCGTGATGATCTCTTACGATACTCCTTTGTTCAAAAACAGTCTTGTTTTTGTCAAAGTTCGGAATATGTTCCAGATAGTTTTTTACCTTAAAAACATCTTCTAGTGGAAGCTTCATATGTTTTGTTAGTTCTATCAGTTTTTCAAGCTCCAAATACTCATTATAACTATCTATGTTAAAATCGAATTTTTCTCTATGCCTTAAATCCGTTAAACCATCAACAACAACTGTCAAAAGAAATACACCTTTACTTGCTAAAGCAGGATTTTTATTTATCCCTGTCTCTTCCATGATCATTTTTTTAATTTCTTCTTTACTACCATTTTTAAAGATGCCATTTATTTTTGTTTTTTTATCATCAGACATTACTCTCTCCTATTTTATGGTAACTATACTATTAATAAAGTAACATATTATTAAATAATAATCCATAAATTTTAACATCTTTTTATCAAAATAAAAAAGGGGCCTAAGCCCCTTACCCATATACACATTTATTCTTCTGTTTGCTCTATTTTCTTTTTAGGTCCAAAATAGTTATAACCTATAAGAATCGCTAAAAATCCTACAATAGAAGCCATTATCAGCTCTTTACTCATATATTGTGCCATATTACCTAACAATATACCTACTACGCCAAAATCAGCATCAGAGAACGTTGTATTAGCAAATCCAAGAGCACCTAAAACAGGAAGTAATGCTACTGGAAGGAATGTTATGAGTAATCCGTTAAAGAATGCTCCAACCATCGCTCCGCGTCTTCCGCCCGTGGCGTTCCCAAATACTCCCGCTGTTGCCCCTGTAAAGAAATGTGGAACAACTCCCGGTAATATCAGAACCCAACCCATTTTACCCAAGAAGAATAGCCCTACAAGACCTCCTAAGAAACTAAATAGGAATCCTATCAACACAGCATTAGGCGCATATGGATAAACTACAGGACAATCTAAAGCGGGTTTAGCATTAGGAACTATTTTTTCAGAGAAACCTGTAAATGCTGGAACTATCTCTGCTAATATTAATCTAACACCTTGTAGAATAATAAATACTCCACCAGCAAATGTTATACCCATTATTATGGAATAAACAATGTAGTTTTGTCCTAAGCTATATTTCTGCTCTACATATTCTGGACCAGCAAATAAACAAAGTATCGTATAAATTATCATCATTGTTAAGGATATTGATATAGAGCTATCTCTTAAAAATCCTAAGTTTTTAGGAAGATTCATTTCTTCTGTTGACTTAGAACCCTTACCAACTAAACTACCTATCCATCCAGATAAAACATATCCTACTGTACCAAAGTGTCCAAATCCAACACTATCATCTCCTGTTATCTTTTTCATATAAGGGTGAGCTATAGCAGGGAATAAAGCCATAATTAGCCCCATAGTTAAAGATCCGGTAAAGACTAATGATGCACCTCTAAAACCAGCAACACTCAATATGATCGCTACCATACACGCCATGTAGAATGTGTGATGACCTGTTAGGAAAATGAATTTTAATCTGGTAAATCTGGCGACAAGTATATTTGCTACCATACCAAATGCCATAATATAAGCAGTTGCTTCACCATATTCTTTTAAAGAAATAGAAACAATAGCTTCATTATTAGGTATTATACCTTGAACATGGAATGCCTGTTGAAATATATTTCCTAATGGCTCCAATGAAGTTAATAACAACGTTGCTCCACCACCAAGAACAATAAAACCTAATATAGTTTTTATCGTTCCTTTTATTACATCAGGAAATGCCTTTTTTTGTGCTACTAAACCAACTAATGCTATTAAACCTACAAGTATTGCTGGAACTTTTAACACGTCTACTAAAAAACTTAATAATCCTTGCATATAATACCTCTACAACTTTAAAAGGTTTATGATAACTTACTTACTAAAGTAAGCTCTTAGTTTTTCTTCAAGCTCTTTCTTATCTATAATACTATTCAAAACTACTTTCTTATTTTCAGGAACTGTTATACTTGATGACAAATCTTTTCCTATTACAAAAAGATCAGCAGCATCTGGAGTAGCAGATGACAAATCAGCATGTTCCACTTCTGCCTCAACACCGATTAATTTTAATGCTTTTTTTATATTCATCTCAAGCATAAAACTTGAACCCAAACCATGCCCACAAACAGCCATTATTTTCATAATATACTCCTTAGTATTTACTTATTATTTTACAAATATCATCAACAGTATCACAATCTATAATATTATTGATATCTTCTTCTTCACCTAACAATTCTGATAATGCTGATAAAGCAGCGATATGACTATCACTATCTTTAGCAGCAAGCATTACTACTATTTTTACAGGATCGTTTCCATCGGAATAAAACCTTACACCTTCTTTTATCAAAAGTAATGAAAGACCTACATCTTTGGCTCCATCTTCTGGTCTTGAATGAGGCATCGCTATACCCGGAGCTAATACATAATAAGGACCAACTTTTTCATGCATATCAAAAATAGCTGTAATATATCTATCTTCTATTACACCTTGTTCTAATAATGGAATAGCGCTTTCTTTTATAGCATCTTTCCAATCTGGAACGTTAGATACTATCTTAATATTTTCCTTTTTTAACCAATTACTTAACATTTTCTTACCTCCTTTTTCTTCTTTATAAAATACCACTAAAATGTTAAAAAACCATATATCAAATCGTGAAATTTGATTTTCGTCACATTTTTTTGTAACTTACTTTCTTTTTTGCTTGATATATAAACGAAAAAAGAGCCTCGCGGCTCTTTTATATTTTTATTAGTTTATTATTTTTCATACTCTTTTAACAAAAAACATTTTTTCTCAGATTATCACCTATACTTTTTAGCATTTCCTCTAATCGTTTTATTGACTCATATGCTATCATTATTTCCTATTATGCACAATAAAAAAGAGCCGGGAGGCTCTTTTATTTTTCACAATTTATTTAACCTTTATAATCAACCTCAACAGAAGTAATGTTATCATTACAGTATGAAATATAAACATTATATTTTTCATTGGTATCCAGATCAACCAACTTCATTTCATCAGTGTATTGGTATACACCTTCACAATGGTAATCAAGAGACTCATCTTCTTCACACTCTTTCTTAAATCGGAAAATCTTGGCAGGATATAAAACTCCATTATGCTCTATATCAGGGAGTTTTAAGATAATCTCATCGCTATCAAACTTATCAAATAATACTTCATCTAGCTCTTCTGTTAGCTCATTTGACAAATCATCTTTATAACCAATACCATTAAAAATATCTTTAAAAAAATAATCAATAATATCACTTAATTTATATGTCATCTTTACCTCTAAGCTATCAAAGTTGAGATCTTATTATACCATAAACACTATATAACAAACCATCTATTCCTTAGAATTGTTTACCATTATTTTTACTTCTTTCAGATAGCTTATGATCTTTTCTATGCTTGTTGTACTTTCTTTTTTCTTTTATCGCTTCCCCAAGATTATAACCTTTCTTTTCAGCATAATCTAATACTCTAATAACTAAATCAGCAAGCTCTACTTCTTCTCCCTTCCTGTCTGGAAGATGATCATCATTTTTTCCTGATAGATGATATTCTGTTGCTTCAGATAACTCACTATGCATCAATGCTATTTTTATAAGCATAGAATCATCGTCATCTCTATTCATACATAAATTTATGTCTTTATGTATGTCCTCTAGATTGATAGTGACACCTTTTCTTACTTTTTCAAGAGATTTAGAGAGAACCAAATGCATCATACCGATAGCAGAGGCTACTACTGTAGCCTCATTAGTTTCTTTATCATCCCACCACCCAGCATCAACATTATCTTTGTGGATAGACTCTTGCAGCTTCTTTATTGACATTTTATATCCTTAAACATTTTCTTTAAGGACATTATTTCTATCATAAGCATCTTTCCATTTTTTAGAGAAAGAAGGATTAAACATTCTTTCAAACGCAAGAAGCATTTGACCTGCTGCTTTATCAAAGTTCATCTTACCAGCACCTGTTCCCATTCCGGGGAAGACAAGATGTTCGATTTTTTGAGATTCTGTTTTATTGTGTCGTGTCACAGCAACAAGAGCCGCCCAAGTAGCAGAATAAACCGCATCTGTTCCAGCAATGACAGAAGGTACACGCATAGTAGGAGCATGAACTAACCAAGGATAATCAGAATCTTTAGTTTCAATAACAAATGCTGAACCTACGTTATGCTCTCCAAGAAAATCTTCTTTGATCTTATCCATTACTCGTTGTTCAAGCTGGGTTCCAAAAAACTCACGAAGAGCATTATCAACTCCACCATTCATAAATCCAAAACTATTACCCGGACTTACAATAGCATCATAAGAACGAATACTATCGAAAGAGCCAAGTTTTAATTCTACCTTATCTTTAAGATGAGGAAAAACTTCATCAAGTTGTTTTGAAAACGCTTTAATCAATTTTTCACTTAGATCTACCACTGTAATTTTCATGTTATATCTCCTTAATTTATTTAATATCCCTATAATATAACACATATTGATATCAAAATCATTCCTTTTAATTCGATAATATTACTAGATTTTTATACTTGTTCTATGTTATAGTAAAAAGAAAGTACTAAAAAATAGATAATATAATTAGTATTTTTTTTATCTCAGTGCTACCTTATTATAAAATATTAATAATAAGAGGTTAATTATGATTATGTTAAATCAAGGAAGGATAGTTGACGTTTCATACAATGAAAAACGCCAATCCTTTATCTTAAATATCGACTGCGCTTACTTATCTTCATCTTTTATTGATAACTCAAAAATCAAATATAGTTATATTAGCTCAATGGAAATAAAAGATAAACATAAAGATAAAAACTTAACATTAGAAAAACTTCAACAATGGAGAAATGAGCAAACTATTTTAGGCTTCTTTTTTTCTGAGAACGGTAATCCTATATGTGTTTATGACGGAAAAGAGCTACATCCTTTAGCTAAACAGAATACTATTCCGTTATCTTTTTTTAATAATAAATATATAAAAGGATATGAGAATATCTTAAGATGGGGGAAAATTGGTTTCCTTACCTCTTCTACATTTGTTCTTACAGGAATGCTGCTCAGTAAAAATTTAGAAACGACACCTCAAATTATTGACTTGCTCGCCCTTATTTTAAAATCTACCTTATTTTTTTCTACTATTGGATTAAGCATGATTATTTCAAATTATTTTTCTCTTAGAGAAATTAAAAAAATAATTAAGAATGAATATGACCCATCTATATTCAAAGATCATCAGATATCGAATTCCATACACGATGTATTCAGAAGAAAATTTACTTTTAATAGAAAAAATATAGATAAAGAAGATGTTATATCAGCAATTAATGATTCTAATCTTAATTCTACGGATAAATTACTTCTGCAGGGAATATATGACAATAAAAAAGATAAGCTAACTATGGACGATATCAGTAAAATAGCCAATCAATATTTAAGATCTAAAAAATAAATAAAGCCCTTCTGGGCTTTATTTTTTATTTTACTCGAAATGTATTTTTCCACAGTTTTTACAGTATTTGAATTCTATATAATCTTCGTTACCTAATTTTAAAAGACTTGGACTTGCCTCTTTCCATTCTTTATTTTCCTCTTTGTAAGAGAATGTATCATCACATTTAGCATTTACTGATACAATACATTTATTCTCACAACAATCAGGTTTTTTAAACTTACCACTGTATTCAACATCGATATCTTCTATTTCCCCATTATACATACTAACAACAACCTTATAGCAGTCATCATTTGTTTTATCCCTTAGCGATACATCATAATGATAGGTGCATTTCCCTTCACAATAATCATCGATTTCTTTTTTAAAATCTTTACTAAAAATAAATGTTTTTGCTGGATAATCTTCTCCATATAATGAAAAATCTGGCAATTCCAATTTTATATTAGCCCAGTCACTTTCTGATAAAAATAAGTCGTAAAATATATTCCAAAAATCAGGATTAACCTCATTATTATCAAATAAAAAATCTATCACCTCATCCAATCTATAGCTCATTTAGCACCCCTTTTAGCATTTTTTAGTCGGCTTTGATTATACCATTTATCCTTATAAATTTAAAGAAAAATATACATTTATCATTTTAAATTTCAACTATTTTAAAAACATGCAATATAACTCTTTATTTATTTAATGATATCATTTAGTTTTCCTTACGTTACTTCTCTATTTTAACTTGTTAATACTATTTTGTTTTTCTTATTTGGTGTATAAATATAGAAATAAAAAAGAGCCAAATTCCGATTTAGCTCTTTTAGTTTAATTTAATTGAAATGTATTAAGCTGCTTTTCTATCATCCATTTTTATATTTTCTATTTTCAGTGATAATATTTTAGCATTAATAGCAACATAGATATAAAATTGAATGCTCAATAACAGGGCAACAATTTCAACATATGCCTCATTATTGTGCTTTTGAATATAGTCAAATAATCTAACGCCTTTATTTTTTATTAGTAATAAAGAAAGATCTCTTTTTAATGATTTCATGAGTATTACTGTATTTTTTTTATAAGCTGAAAAGAATAACAAATCTTTATCAAGTATATAGCCATCTATATAATTAATTAATTCTATATGATTTCCTTTTATAATAAGCTCTATATCAATACTTTCCATATGATATCCATTATTTATCATTAATGATATTATACCATATTTTTTACCCATTATTGCTTCTGATATAACCGTTAGGCCATTATTGTTTTTTACATTAATGTTAGCCCCATAATTTATTAACTTTTGTGTCCATTCCTCATTACCATTTCTTATAGCATGATATAATAAAGTATTCCCATATATATCTTTATAATCTATATTTATATTTTTATCTTGAAGAAGGTATTCTAACGCTTCAAAATGTCCGTAAGTTAATAATAAAGGCAAAATATATTCTCCCTCTAGGAAGTAAAAACCTTTAAAATCATATTGCTTAATTAATGGTAAAACTATATGTGGTTTTTTTGTTTTTATAGCTTTATGTAAATTTACCATTTTCCTCTCCATGCTTTTTATTGCCTTATAATAATATTATACACTTGCGCATAACATATACAATCGATTTTTTTATGATGCACATTCAGTTATTCATAAAAATAAAAAAGCAAAAAGCAGGCCAAAGCCTGCTTAGGAAAAATCTTTTTAAAAGTTAAATATTAATACCCGCTATCTAGATATTCTTCATCTCTATTTCCACGTTTAGGTTTATTCCCTTTATCGGATCGTTTATCTTTCTGGAATTCTCCATCACGACGAGCCTTTTTACGGGAGTTGCCAAACTTTTCTACTTTATTAGATGATGAGCCTTGCATATTATTTACCTTTACCTCTGTTGTTTATAAAATAAGTTAATTTACAGGGCAATGATACTATAAATTTTAGATAAGATCAATAAAAAGCAAATAATTTACATACTTTTAAGAATTTTACCTTAACTAAAACTTTTAACCATAAAAAAAGAGGCATTTCCCATGCCTCTAATTTTATTATCTTTCTTTTTCTTTATATTTTTAGTGAAAAACTACATCAGATATATCAAAATCTTCTAAGTATTCGGGACATAAACTTGAGATGATAACAACATCTCTTACGTCAAGTTCGTATGAATCTCCATCATTCAAAACTTTCATTACTTTTTCATTTTCAGTAAACACTTTCAAAATATCACTATCACTGCTGTCCACTGGAAATACACCAAATACAGAAAGATTGATATCTTTTTTATTAAAGTTTGCTGCTTTCATCAACATAATACGCTCCTTAGTGTTTAAAAATAGGAGGTTGCCTTAAAACATCAAGACAACCCATATCTAATAAGTTCCAAAAAACTTATTTGTGCCTCTTGATACCAAATACTAATACGTTGACTCTTGCTTCCGGCTGGAAGCATACTAACTATAAAGCAAAATACGATAGATACTTACTACTTTTTGATCTAAAACAAAGCAGGTTGGTGTGAGTGTTTTTTCTGCTTTGACATTGATGATCTATATCATCTAAATTTAGATTAGCAAAGAAAATGTCATAATTCAAGAAAAAAATCGATTATTGGCTTAATAGTTTACAATCTTTACAAACGTTTCGTTGGTAAAACTTCCAAATCTACTTCTTCATTAATACTATTAATAATACCTGCATCTTTATTACTTATAACACTATTATATCCATTATTTATACTGTCATATTTAAGAATATATTCAGATTCTATACGTAATATCTCTTTTTCTTTTACATATGGCTGTAGGGTTTCAAGAACTTCAAATGTCCATTCTTTCAAGTCTGTATTTCTTAAATGTAAACCAAAAGGACTACGGCTGTGTTTAAGATGTTCCCACCATCTAAAGAATGGCGCATTTTTTGTTTTACCAATATAAGATTTTCCAGTTGCTTTTTCAGTTACTTTATAGATGTATGAACAACTATCACTGTTAACAAACATCATATTATCTGGAGGTTCTATTCCATTCTCTTCTACTTTTCCTTTAAATAAATTTAAACAAATATCAGGATCAATATTAGGATCTCTTCCTTTTTCATAATAATTACAAAAATTATAATCCTTACCTATTTTTGTATAATTTTTAGGAGGATTTAAATATTTATTTTCATATTTTTGTCCACAACCAGAACAAACCCATTCACCTTCATTCATTAATATTATTTCAAACTCACGCAAAGGATAAATCAAAACATAAAATATTTGATTAGGATTCTTCACACTTTCTTTTTCATAGACTTTATTTTCGGGGAAGAACTGAGGATATCTCTCCATGAGTATTTTTTTTACATCTTTTTTATCTTTAGCATATATAAGTTTTTCATAAATTATAGTAGCATCTATAAAACTCATATCATGAGGCTGTTTTGATTTTACTATTTTTATAAATGCTTTAAACGGGAGTAATCCTGTTTCTTTTTCCATTTCATTATTCCTTATTTACATTGTATAGTCATGTTTCTATTTATATTGATACTATTAGGAGCATCTGTTCTACTTAGTTCTTCATAACCATTTAGACATAAAGAAGAAGCAGTATTTTTACAGTTATCAATAGTTAAAAGACCACCAGAACAGTTTATGCTATATTTTAATTCGCTTTCATCTCGTGAGTTAAGTTTTTCATAGGTTGTGCAAGATGATAATACTCCTATTAACAAAAAACTTATTATCAATTTTCTTTTTCTGTATAACATAAACCTTACCTTATAATGTTAATGTGTCAGTTACACCTAAATTTTGATAAAATTTTTCAAGATATTCTATATTGTCAAAATTATTATCTACTCCAAATAATTTTAAAGATGAGAATAATCCCAAAAATCCATCATCCCAAATATCTTTTCTTTCTTGTATAAATTTTAAAGATGATATTTCAAAATAATTTAAAGATATTACTTTCTCACAAATCATTGTTTTATTATTCCTTATTATAAAAAATAACTTAGAATCTTCATCATTACATAAAATGATCGTCTCATAATGATTTTTTTTATGATTTATCGTGCTTATGTGATTCGTATTTTCTGAGAACCTCAAATATTTTACAAACATTGTATCAACAAATTCTCTGTTGATATATTGCGTTACAATATAGCGGTGTATTTTATAATCTTCATCATCTTCACTTTCTTCATCAATTAGATAATCATATTCATGATATTTAAAATCTTTCTCATTCAGGAATAAGAATTGTGTAAAACGTGGTTTTACTTCAAAAACAAGATCATTCATATTTTTTTCATCACTCACCATAATTTCTTGACTCAAATCATTTTTTTCACTTTCTAATTTTAAAAGCATCGGTTTACTTTCAGTATCATTTTTTTGAACGAATGGTAAGTTCAAGAATTTTTGTAGACTATTTTTCATATCCCCTCCTTCAATGTCGTTATTATACTCATTTAAAAGATCTTAAATCAAAAAAAAACCTAGAAATAGTACAATATTATATGATACAATAAGCTCTGTTATCTAAGAGGAATATATATGAAAGATATGAATATTGAAGAAACACAATTTTTTACTGTCATTATCTTAACATCCTTTATCAACATGCTACTATCTGTTGTAGTTAATGATTCTCAAAGTGCGGTATTTTCTTTTGTTGTTCTTTTTGGTGGTTTTCTTTTCCATAAAACTTACAGTAATTTAGAAAAATAAAAATCCTTATTAACATAATTAAAATATTTTAGATTAATAAATAAACTAAAAGCTCTAAAAAGCGATTTTTAGAGCTTTTTTAATTGCATATAATATTTTTTATAGGGTACTATATTCTTAACACATATTAACTAGCTTAAGGATTATTATAATGAATGAAGAACAAGATATCTATAATGAATATCAAGTCCCTCTTGATATATATGCTGATGAATATAACACTCAAAAACAAGATATAAAATCAATCATTAATTATTTCTTCATTAATGGAAGTTACTTAGAAACAAGTTATAGCACATTGAATGAAGCTTTGGATATTGGATTTGTCAGTGATTTTCTTGTTGATACATTTATGAAGCTAAGACACAAAGATAACGAAATTGTTATGTTAGAACGCTATTATGAGATTCTTATCTATATGTCGCAATTTGATAGTAGTCTTTTCCCTACTTCATCAGCATATTTATATGATATTCTTACAGAAAAAGAAAAGATTTTTGAAAAAGTAGATGAGAATTCTGAAACTAATAAAACAACAGATTTTATTTCTTTGTCCAAAGAAATTTTAGAAAGGATTGATAGATCTCAATCTACTAAATATTGGCCTGAATTTTCAGAGGTTATTATCTTTGCAGATAAGGAAAGAAGTAATACTACATCATTAAGAGATGAAGATTATACTGATATCACAAAATTCTTTAAATCAAACGTTGATCGTTTAAAAAAAATTAATCCCGGATTTAATAATTCATTCAGAAGTGACATAGAATTGTTAATTAATAATCATGCCCTCAATCAGAAATTTGATTCCATTTTGGAAAATATGAAGGACAGTTCAGATAATAAAGAAGATGATAAAACTCTGTTTAAGATATTTGAAGTTGAAGATCTTAATGAAGTTAAGGATAATCCACAGGCTGAAAAATTATTAGCTAAAAACAATTATAGATCCTTACATTCTGTTGAGCCTTTTTTAAACTCATTAGATCAACTTCGTCATGACTTTCCTAATATGGAAGATTTTATTGATTCAGTAGAAGAAAATGCTTTGTTAAATAGATTAGGTAATGGTGCGTTTTATATCCCACCTTCTTTATTAGTAGGACCTCCGGGTATTGGTAAAACATTTTTCTTATCTGTATTACTTGAAAAGGCTCAAATCCATAAAACGATGATTCATATGGAGGCTCTTTCTGGTAGTTGGATGTTAACAGGTGCCTCTCCTCAATGGAAAGAAGCTAAACCGGGTGTTATTTTTAATACTCTTATTGAAAAGGATCATGCTAATAACGCTATTATTTTAGATGAGATAGACAAAATTAATAAAGGAACATACAGTCCTGAGCATTCCTTATTGCAGGTATTTGAGGAACACACTGCTAAAGAGTTTAAGGATGAATTTTGTCCTATTAAACTTAATATTAGTCAGATGATATGGTTAGCAACAGCTAATGAAATTAGAAACATTTCTGAGCCTATGTTATCTCGTTTCAATACCTATAACATTAAAATGCCAACATTCTCTGAAAGAAAGATATTAGCCGTTAATATATATAAGCATCTGTTGTCTACTAAAACTTGGGGACGTGTTTTCTCAGACTCTATTTCTGATGCCGTTCTTGATAAAATATGTGAGAGTGACTCATCTATTAGAACAATGAAAAAAGATCTGTTATCTGCTTGTGGTCAGGCGGCTAAAAAGGGAAGAACGGTTCTTCATCTTGAGGACTTTACAAAATCAACAGGTGCATCTAAGTTTGCTATAGGATTTAAGTAAAACATAGTATGGGGGTTAAATAGCATTTTAATCCCCTTACATAGGAGAAAAAATGAATTTAATTAACAGTGTAAATTATTCGGATTTAAAATCTCAGACTAATGTAATAAAAATCATTTCAGAATTATATAATGAAGATATGAGTATTAATTTCAAAGAAGATTTTAAAGAACAACTATTGTCTAATATACAAAGAAAACTAAATAATACTTTACTAGTGAAAGTTTTATTTACTATATTTGTACATGAGTTAGAAATAAAAGAGAATTCATCAGAATTTGATGATATAAAAAGTAGTATATTGGCTATGCTAAAAAAAGATCAAAATGTTGAAACTTTTGACTGTTTTATTAAGCATATTTCCTGCCTCTATAATAAATATGATTCAATTTTAATAGGAAATATAATCTGTAAGAATAATAATATTTATGAATATATTAATAACTTTACAGACCCATCATTAATAGAAGATAAAATATTAGAAGAAATATCCTTAAATCTTAATACAATGCAATTCTATTTAGATTTTTTTGAATTTTTAAATTTTGAACCCGGTAAATTTATTCATTTATTTTCTAATCTTGATTTTTATAATGAAAATCTTTTAATTGATGTTATTAATAATAAAGAAATACAAAAGAGTCTTATAACTGCTATTTTTAAATTACTGTTATTGAAAATAGAATGTTTACCTAATTATTCAGCTAATAAAGATATAAAATTTAATGATAGATATTTAGAGTATTTTTTATCTGAATATATAAATAATAATGTTTATTTTTCTAGTTTAT
>OKEV01000093.1_pt1 | contig 58715 bp, 64 predicted proteins | sample 1611141 | NCBI WGS metagenome assembly OKEV01 (sample SAMN04436713, study PRJEB24849) | human gut metagenome | biome: human gut; feature: NICU; material: stool | host: Homo sapiens | place: USA: Saint Louis, MO | collected 2010-08-30
GAATATTAATGTATCCATTAACGGCTTCACCCACTTGCTTTATTTGCTGACCAACAGCGTTTGCTAATACTTGCTCTTGTTCTGTTCTCATATCTTGAAATTTTATGAATGAAATCATAGCTCCAACACCAAGAACAAGTATTAATTCTAGAAGAGAAAAACCTTTTTTATGTAAAATTGTCATATTTTCATCCTTAATTCTTGCACTAACTAATTAAATTATTAGCACAAAACGATTAATTATCAATATAACGATTTTGTAATAAATAATATATAGCACAAAATAATAAGGGAAAATGTTAAAAAATATTAATCTTTTATTTTTATCTAAAATTTATTTTATTTTTATTCTTTACATTATCTTGTATTTCAATTGGCAAATAATCTAAAAAGGATTGAATAGGAATAATCATTGTATGTAAATTTTTCATATTTACCCCATAAATAATACCAACTAATTCACCGTTTTTATTAAAAGCACTGCCCCCACTCATTCCAGCAACTCCTCCAGCATTTGTTTCCATGACTAAACAACCATTTTTATTTTTAACCATATTTAATATTTTGCCTTTAGAAGAAACTGGCATTAAAGTTAAGCCACTATAACCATAAAATGTAATATCTTCCCCAACTTTTGCATAATTTAATGATGGTAATTTTTCATTTTGATTATTTTGAGAAATTAAAGCAATATCACATTTATCATGAGTTTTTATTGTTGATTTTAATAACATAGTTGCGACATGATCATTTGTTATACTCATTTTATTTGTTATAGGTGTGCTTGAGCCGCTAAATCCCAAACCTAATACTGTAGGAACACCTATAAAATTCAATTTATTGTGTTCCATAGCATTTTTATCCCACTGATAATCTCCAGACATACATCCTGACAACAGAATAGTGAATACAACCATCATTATATATTTCATTATTTTTCCTTTTGTAAACTTAGTTTAGAAAAATAAATATAACATAAGCATAATATACAATCAAAATAATTAAGTATCATTTTATTTCAAAATAAATATAAAAAACTTTTTAATTAATTATTTTATTATAAAATAATTAAAATTAATTAAAAATCGATATTTTCTTTTAATTATTAAATTTATTTTTTCTTCTATTGTTTTGTCGTGCTCCATTATGGTAAAATTATTATTTCTACTGGAGAGTAAAAATGAATTGGAAGATTTTAAAATCGCATGAAGACGCATCAGTAAACTTTATAAAAGAAACTTCTGATGATGGTTTTTTTGAAGCACGTTTTGTACAAAGAGAACCACACTATTTTATTGTTTATTTATCATCACATTCTGGCTGTAATAAATCTTGTCGTTTCTGCCACCTTACAGCAACAAAACAAACTATGATGACACCCGCAACACTTGAAGATTATTTAGAGCAAGCTGATCAGGTTCTCAATTATTATGCTTCACGAAATAAAGAAAGAACAGAACAAATTGTAAACTTTAACTTTATGGCAAGAGGTGAGCCTTTAGCTAACCCTGTTGTTCTTCATAATAGTAAAGAGCTTTTTGATAAACTTGGAGCTAAAGCGGAAGCTTTAGGACTTAAACCTCAATTTATGATTTCTTCTATTATTCCAGAAGATTTTAACGTAGATCTCGCTGACATTTTTTCTGATGAAAGAGCAAATCTTTATTATTCGCTTTACTCAACACAAGAAAAATTTAGAAAGAGATGGTTGCCTAAAGCAAAAGATTGTCAAACTTCTTTAGATATGATTGCAGAATTTCAATCAAAAACAGGAAGAGAAATAGCACTTCATTGGGCGTTTATTGCTGAACAAAATGATAGTATTGAAGAACTTAATAAAACAATGGAAGATGTTAAATCCAGAGGTATAAAGGCTAAGTTTAACTTGGTAAGGTATAATCCTCATAGTGATCGTTATGGTTACGAGCCAGAAGAGCAGCATATTATCCAATTGTTCAATGTTGTTCAATCTTACTTACATAATCCAAAGAGTAGAATCGTTCCTCGTGTTGGTCATGATGTAAAAGCATCTTGCGGAATGTTTATTTCTAAGTAAAATCATTATAATAAGAAATTATGGGCTGTAATTTCTTATTATATCTTTATAACCAATGCACAGAGTAATTTTTGCTATTTTAGACATTACTCTTTTTCTATTCTTTTAAACCCCACACATGGGGCAAATTTATTTCTGTCAATACTTCCGAACAGAGAAGTACTTTTAAGCCCCACGCATGGGGTAAATCGATTTAAATGATTTTGAACAGGCTTTCAATATCTTTTAAGCCCACATATGGGGCAAATACAAAAAGAAATCGCATTCATGGGAGTTAACAACTTTTAAACCCCATGTATGGGGCAAATGAATTTTCTTTACAAGCTTCAATAACATCGATACTTTTAAGCCCCATGTATGGGGCAAATAAGAATAAATTTTATAAATACTCTTATTTTTCAATAAGATATATAATAAAACCTATAATTACCTAATTAAATTTATATATCTATAACTTATTGATTTATAAGGAATAAAATATTAATAAAAATAATTAGGGTTAATATAATCCAAATTGTTAAAGAACGCAAATATTTATTTATGCAATTTAATATCATAAAAAAATAGCCTTTGGAAGCTATTTTTATTTATTTAAAAGTTTATTTTTATTGCTTTTACTATGATTTCTTTATCATACGAACGCCACTTAAAACTATTATCCAAAATAGATAAAATACTATATTCTGAAATACTATTATTTATATTTCTGTTTTTTATATTTTCTATCGCATCATAGAAAAACTTATCTGATTCGCCTTCTTTATACTTCCCTCTATTTGATGAAGACCAAATTAAAATAAACCAGCCTTCTCTTATTTCATTTCCTTTTATTTTATATGTATCAAACTTATCAAATACTTCATTTATTTTTTTATTCGTTTTTGAGGTAGCATATGAAGGGTAAAGCAGTTTAACTTCTATATGAGAATCTATTGTTTGATCTTTGTTGTAAACAGTAATATCTCTTCTATCATCTTCATTAAAACAGAACTTTCCGCTCCCTGTTTTTTCAAAAGAATATAAAGGATGATCGAAGTTTAATATGTTACAGACTTCAACACAAAACCATAACTCACAAGCTGCATAACCAAAACGCTTTAAATACCAACTTTCTTTTTCTTTTATATAAGAAGCAATATTATCCAAATATGAAACTGTATTCATTCTATCTCCATTATACTCAATAAATAATTTTTTATTATATGATAATATCATATCAAAAACAATAAAAAAGCAGCCACCGATGACTGCTTTTAACTTGGATTATGTTATTTTAGTTTAAATCTGGAAGGATTATATTTTACGATAATATCTTCAAGTTCTTTATTCATGTATTTTAAAGGAAGTTCTTTTAGTGTATTAATAACACTTTCATTGAAATCTATAGTATCTACTTTATCTATTTCTGTTGTTGATACATCTCTGGCATACTTCACCATTTTTTCTTTTCTTTCTTTATCTGAAGTATCATTAAATTCCATTTCAAAAGCTGATTTCATTGCGTCAAGCTGTTCTCTATTAACACTAACAACAACATCACTATTTACATCTGTAGAGGCTAACTTTTCATCTAAATATTTTACAAAATTACTATCATAATAATCATTACCAAAAGTAAGTTTGATAAAATTATTTATTGTTTTCCTTTTCAATATAGTATCAAACTCTTCACGAGATAAAGTTGTCATGGTTTTGTTGATTTCTTTAAAAACATCATCTGAAACTATCAATCTGTTTTCATGAGCTACCTTTGCTACGGTATAAAAATCATTAACTGTTATCTGCATCTTAAAACCCTTTATATGTTATGATGAATACTAATTCATTTTAACATAGTTTTTTTAATCAGACAATATAAAAGACAATTGAAATCATTATCGATAATGTAGTATAATGGCTTTCTGAAATTGGAGAGGTAATTATTACAATGAAAAGAAATATGACTAAAAGAGAAAAGATACTTCTATCTATTTTTTTATTTATTGTTATGCTTGATACTGTTCTCTTTATAATTTTTAATTGATATTCGTAAAACTTACGTTTATTATTTGTATTACTGGCATCCTTTATAACTACGCCAACCACTCTCATGGTAAATTAAGGATTAACTTAGTAAATTAATCTATGTTATTCAATTTAATGAGAAGAGCTTTACAACATAACATAGGAAAAATAAATGAAAATCACGTTTAATATCATTGATTTCGATTCAAGATTCAAATTATTCAAAGACAGTATGACTGAATCAGGATTTCTACTTTCTGACGAACTCTATATGAATTCTGTATGTATTTTTCTTGGATACGAAGAAAAAACAGATCTACAAAATAAAATTAATTATGTAAAATCTCACTCCAAACTTGATATCTTCTTACATAAAATAAAGAACACGTTTACAACTTCTCTTATTTCTCATTCAGAAGAAAAGGACTCTGTTCTTCAAAAAACAAAAGATCAGACTATTATCCTTGAAGAAGAGGCTTTAAAGAAGTACACATATCAACAGTTTAAAAAAGGTATTAGCCAAGTATCCTCATATTTAAAAAAGAAAGATGTTAATATTTCTCAATCAAGTTTACTTAAAGCTTTTTCTATATTTCTTGGTTATAAAAATTGGAACACTCTTTCTTCCGTAATCAAGCAGAATAAGGAAAAGGTTTATAACATTTTGGCTCATGATTATAACACTATTATTGAATCAGCATTCTTGGCGCTTGATGAAGGTGTTGATAAAGTTTACTTTGTGGATCTAGATGTTGCTACTTTAGTTCAAAAATATATAAAAAATGTTAATACTTTAAAACATAAATATAAAGTACCATTTAAAGAAATTTTAAAAGTAGAACGTATTAGTAAAAATAATATAGATGAAACACTTTTTGATGGTAAATCTGTATGTTTTATTTCTGATAAAGAAGGAACAAGTCTTTATATTTTTAATAATTTTATAAAAAACAATAAAAAATATCAGTTAAAATAATGGTAAATATTTTATAAGTTATTCTTGCTTTTTTAAAATTAAAATATTAGTATCATTTTAAGGCATCCTTTAGATTTTCGCCTACCGTTCTCTGAAAAAGGTAAATTAAGGATTTTAGTTCAAATCAAAAACATATCTCTTTATTCTTATGTTTGGTTATAACTAACGAGAACAATAATATAAACCTAAACAACATAAGGATAATCCATGAAAAAAATAAAAACTCGTACAATAAAATCACTTAAAGTAAAAATTCCAGATAAAGAAAAGCAAATAGACCTTTGGATATATGGATACTATTTATGCTCAAGTCTCTTCATGAGCACAACTATTGATTTATCTGAAAATAATAACAAACAATAATTTAAATTAGGAGATTTTATCATGTTATATACTCAAGCAAAAAACATTACATTAAAAAACTTTGAACTTTTTTCTAAATATGAAACATTCATGAGTAACAGCTCACAAGAAGAGTTTTCAAAGTCTCAAATCCCATTCTATCATGCTGTTAAAGCTTTTCCACGCATTCTTTGTTATCTTGCGTCAATGATTGAAGATTCTGAAACACGACTTCATATTGCTGAAAATATATGGGAAGAACATGGAAACGGTGTATCTTCAAACTTCCATATTAATACATTTCATAATTATCTTACTGCTATTGCTGGTTCAGATTATACTTTAACTAACAATCCTTGGATTGATGAATGGATTGCTAATTGGTTTAAAGAAAAAGATGTTCTATCACTTGCTTGTAAACTTGCTGCTATTGAATACCTCTATGCTCCTATTAGTGATTCACTTTCTAAACATATTGATACTTTAAAATTATATAATGAACAGTCCCACTATAGTAAACATGCTGTTTTAGATTGGGAACATGGTAGAGAAATTTTTGAAGTTGCTTTAAAATATGATGATTCTGAAAATAAAGAACAGACATTTAAACTTTTCTCTGAAGCTCAAAAAGAGTTTATAGATGTTTTTAATGGGATGATACTACTTACAAAAAAAGAAGTCATTGACATTTCTAAAGACAATATCTCATTTTATTACATTAGAGAAGATGCTTCTGTTTCGATAAAAGCCCTTGATCATTTACCAGCAGAAAAGCCTAAAAATGTTATTACAATTTGTTCTGGTGGTGAGAGCATTATGGAATATTTCACTCTTGATGAACCTGTTGAAGTTGCTGCTATAGACATGAATGAATCGCAGTATTGGTTATTTGTTGATAAACGTAAAAAGATGAATTCAGAAGATGATGTAATAGATACTCTTGATAAAGGTAAGTTTGAAAGAATATTTCTACATCTTAGAAATCGTTTTTCAGATAAGGAAATAACTAATTTTCTTCTCACTGATGAAATAGATCATCATAAATTAAGGTTTGCTATTAATGATATTTTTAGTCGAGAAAACCTTGCTATTATTTTTACAGACAACGCAGTAAAATATACTAAAAAAGATTTTGCTGAACATTTCTTTAACGTTTTTACCAGTGAATTTGAAGATAATACTTTTGGCAAAGAAAATATCCAGAATATTCTAGCTGGAGTTCCTTTTGACTATTATTCTGATAAACATTTAAAACTAGACAATAAGAGCGTTTTTTCTGTTATACAACATATTAATAGTGGAAAAATCTTTGATTCTATTCATTTCACTAATGGAAACAAACCTGACATTATTGATTTATCAAATATTGGAGATTGGATCCCTTATAATGAACTTCAAGATGTTATAAATGCCGCTTATAACAATCTTGGTAAAGGTGGCGTTTTAGTTATGCGTAAACTTTTAGGAGATTATGATTTAAAGGAAACTATGGCTTTAGCAGGTTTTAGAGCACATTATGAAGAAGATACAAGCCATTTCTATGAAGAAACAGTGGTAGGATATAAACATGAATAATATCACCGTTTCTCAAGTAGACTTAGCGAATAAAGAAAACAGGCATTATTTTTCAAATAGATTAAAAGATATGGAAAAGGAATTTTCATATCCTTTAGGTAATGATGTTTTTTTCATAAAACATGGTTATAAAAGTCATTATGATTATTTTTCTTTTTTTGAACAATTAGGAGAACCTTATCTTTTTGTAATTGAAAAAGAAAGTAAAACAATTGGTAGTATTTGTTTTATTTTAAGAGAAATAAATCAAAAGAAAGTTTGGTATATTTGTGATTTAAAAATTATTAAAGAAGAACAATCTAAAAAAATAGTTTTTATATTATATAATCTATTAAAAGATAAACTTAATAATATTTGTAGTTCATTTTATTTTGTTAATATGTCTCCAGTAAAAAATAATGGTTTATTTAAAATAGCTGATAAAGTTTTACAAGGTTTTAAAATGGATATTAAACCTTTATATTTTTATGAAGTAAACAAAGAGCATTCTTATATACAAGATAAAATTATTCTAACAAATGATTCTAAAAAAGATATTGTTATCAACAGTATTTCTCAAAAACTTTATCATGCTGTAGATAATAAGGTGATAGAAAGATGTTCAAATATCATTATTAAAGACATTACATGTTTAACCAAAGAAGATAATATAATGTTTTGCTCTTTTAACGAATTAGAAGAAATGAGTTATTCAACTATTGGCATATTTGTTTCAAGTGGTATTGATACAGTAGATAGATTTTCATCTTTTGAGATTTAAATATTGTTTCGTATTTCTATTTTTGCTATAATAAACGCTAATTAAATAGGAGAAAAATATGATTGTTGCTATCGCTATTACTTCGGAATCTGCTGATCATTATCTATTACTTTTTAAAGATAAAACAGTAGCTGAAATTAAAGAAGAAATTTGGAATAATGAGAGTTATTATGGGGCAAGCACACTTCTTGAAACTTTAGATGCAAGTTATCAAGAGGTTGAAGAACTTGAAAATATGCTCAAAGAATTTCGTAAAGATTCATGGAATTGGGCTTATTAATAAAAATAAAAAGGCAGATCATTCTGCCTTTATTTTTCAACTGTCTTTATTATCCTTTTCTTCATCTTCCCAAAATCTTTCTTTTCCTACGGGTCTCATATTTTCCCAAGATTTAAACTCTTCAGTTTGCCTATATTCATCCCATGCTTTTTGGTCAAATCCTTCTAACAACTCTTCAAGGGTATAACGACCTTTTGGTTTTCTTTCTTTATTACTCATATTCAATCTCCTACATAAAATAGTGTATATTAAATATTTTTATTTTATATTGTAACTCTATAATTAAAAAAGGATGCCTAAAGACATCCTTTTATATTACACTATATTTAATTCTATTACAACATTAGATAGAAGTAAGAACCAATGTGTTGCTTGTTGCGTTAGAACATGCTCCTGCTGTTGCTGCTACGTCAAGTGTTCCACCTGCTGGCTTAACAGTTGTTTTACCTACAGCGGCGATATAGAAGTTACCTGCTGTTGCTGTTATGATCTTAGTACATTCTGCTGCTGGCACGTTAGAATAAGTGATCGTGAATGATGAACCTGTTGCTCCTGATGGACCAGTGTTAGCTGATGCCAATGTTACAGCACCTTTGAATGCGTTGATTGGTGTTGCAGCGTTACCTGAACCGCTTAACATGTTGTCAGGGAAAATCTTAGCCTGAACAGCAACGGAGTTTGTAAGGTCAGTAAAGCTTGAAGCAGAAGTATAAAGAGCTTTAACACCAGCTTGGATTGTTGCTATGTTATTGCTTTCTGCTTGTGAACGTTGTGATGCTTGCACTTTAGGATATACGATAAACGCTGCTACTACTAAAGCTGCTATGATACCAAGAACAAGTAATAGTTCTAAAAGTGAGAAACCTTTTTTACTTTTTTTATTTTTTAATAAAACTTTAGACATTATTTTTACTCTCCATATTGATAAATAAATCTTGTATTATTTTTATAAGAAAAATATACTTATCTATCAATAGCAAAGTCGTCATATATCTCTTTTATACCGATGAACGGACGACCTTTGTTAAATATTTTGATTTTTATACTACTAAAATTTTATTTTTTTCTATATTCCTCTACTAAATTGTATTGCTTGAACATTTAAATCCATATCTAAGAATGAATAATTATTACAATATTTCCTTACAAGCTTCCAGAATGGAGGTTGATGATTATGTTCTTTAAAATGACACAATTCATGAACAACAAGGTAATCTATGTGTTCTGGAGATAACTTTATAACAGGATAATTATATTCTATTTGACGTTTTCCCCACGTACATCTTCCATGAAATTTTTTGGACTCAACTATTTTTATAATTAAATCCCCATCTGGTACAAAATCCATTTTTTTTCTATATATTTCGGAACGCTCTTTAAAATATATATATGCTTTATTTTCATACCATTTTTTAAATAATATTGCTATTGCGTTTTTATGATTTGGGAATGTTTCGGATATTCTCACTTCAAACTTATCGTTAATTAGATCAAGTGAATAAACTCCCGGATTTTTATCAATCTTAATACTTAATGGATATTCTTTACCAAGATAGGGATGTAGCTCCCCATCAGTATATTCAAATCTGGTTATATTTCTTTTATATAAAAATGAAACATAATAATCGAAAAGTTTTTGTTCGTTTTCATCCATCCATTTCATCATTTCATCATGGGTCAATGGTTCAGCATAAGAAACCTTATATTTTATTCTATGATTATCAGTAGAGATAGAATATTGAATCATGCATCTTCCAAGTTTATTAGTACATTCTAATTCAAATGTTATCTCAATATCATTAATAACTTTTTTTATTTTTTTGGACATTTTTCTACCTTTATATTATTCATTAATTTCTTGATTTAAATCTTTTATTAATTTTTTAGCAGCCTTATGCATTTCATCAGAGACTCTTGAGTTACAATGACCATACATTTGACTAAACGTAATGTTCGTTGTTAATTTTTCAATTTCTTCTCCTGTTTCTTTATCTTTTACAATTACTAATTTTTCTTCTACAGATAAGCCAAGAGTCGCTCTTTCCAGAGTTTTTGAATTTTCTTTCAAGACTAATTCATCCACTGTATATACAGCATATTTATTTTTAAAGCATCTATCACTATAGCTAAATACACAGTGATGCATTTTATCGCCTTCTTTTTTAAGATCCCAGCTATTTTCAATTTGTTTAAACTTAAAGTTATCAATATCTATTTCTTTAATTGGATAAGTTAAAAACTCTTTTAACTCACCTTTCTCTTTATTAAATACTTCTTCATGCCATCTTTCGCTTCTTCTTATTAGCTGAAATAAAGTTTTACTATCTTCTTTAAACTCTTTACCTCTATTAACCGGATCTCTAAGAAAAACTGTTTTTTTGTTTCTTAAGTAATCCTCTAATTGATCAAGTTCTGCTGATTCATAAGATACAGATAACCCATATTTTCTTTTTCTTATCTCAAAAGGAGAGAAATCTTTAACAGGACCATTATAATTTTGGATTTCTTTTAATAATATATCTTGTTTTTCTTGTGAGAGGTTTTCTTTTGTCATCCAAGCCGCTAAAAACTCATTCCTAAGCCATGCATCTTTTAAGCCATTATTCATACAAAAAATACCTACTTTAATCTTACGCATAGCTCTTAGATTATAATTTCTTGATTGGGAACACATAAACTTCCAACCTTTCTTGGTTAAACCTAAACTTGTTAATGTAGTTTTAAAATCCTGATATTGATTTAGCCCTTTAAAACCAATATAGGCAAATGAAGGGTAAAATAATGCTGGGTTTTCTTCCATTACTTTATTTACTATTTCTTGATCTTCTAAACATTTACAATAATTAACTTTTTCAGATATTCTCACATTAGATATTTTTAAATAGTTTAACGCTTTCAATGTTTCTCTACCAAATCCATCATACGCTTTTGATTTCATCACATTTAAAAAGCTTGTAAACGAATGTCCAGAAACAATCTTAAAAGAGGATTGAATCGCAATAACTACAGATTTTGGCAGTTTTCTTCCATTCCAAAAAATTGCATTTTTATCATCTAAATATCGAATAAAAGTCCCTGTTATTTCATCAATTATCTCTTTTTTAAAAGCTCCCGGTTTTTTATTCAAGAATGTATATACATCTTTGTAAGTAATGTTTTTCTTGCTAAACTGTTTTATATAGTTTTTTTCTGTCTGTTTATATACACTGGCTGTAATATCTAAAAGTTTTTTAAAATGAATTTCATTAATTTCGGACTTAGCTTTTTCTATATTATCTTCATTTACTGCTAATCGACTTGGAACTAACTCTTTATTTTCCTTTGAAAATAAATCGTTAAATTCTAAATTTTCTGCTTTTTCCTGAATCATTGTTGCTAATTTTGCTGCCATTATGAATCCCCTTTTTCATTTTAATGCTATAATTATATCTTCATTATCAAAATTAAAGCAAAAATTTTTGCTTTATTTTCTTATAAAATGTAAAATTATTTAGTTATTAATATATCAGATAGCCAATTGGAGGCATTATGAAAAAAAGTTTTATTGATATTTATAGAAAAGAAAATCAAGATAATATTGAAAAAATCGAAAAAATGAATAGGGAAATAAAAAGAAAAATAGAGGAAGAAAATACTTTTAACTCATACAGATTTGATCCTAATCAGGTTAACTATTCTCTTTAATTTAAAAATATTTTTATTAGGCTATTTATTTTTCCTTTTTATCAAAGATAATAGATAGCCTTACTTATTATTTATTACGTGGAGACCGTATGATTTATAAAAAAATAGTTGTTCCGTCCAACCATAGGTTATTTTTTATTGGTGATATTCATGGACGATTCGACATGTTAATGAAAGCTATTCAACATTTAAATATTACATCAGAAGATACAATTGTTTCTGTCGGAGATCTTATAGATAGAGGTCCTTATTCAAGAGAGTGTTTAGATTTTTTCTTAGAACATGATAATTGTCATTTTGTTATAGGAAATCATGAAGATCTCATGATTAATAGAGATATTTATATGGAAACTTGGCTTGCTAATGGGGGAGAACAAACGCAAGAACAGCTTGGTGCTGATGTTCAGTATTATTGTGATAGAATATTAGAAAAAGCCCCTATTATATTAGAAGTTGAGCATAATGATAAAACCTTTGGTATTGTTCATGCGGGCATACCTTTAAGTGTTAAAGATATGTTTTGGAATGATATAATCAAGAAAGCTACTTTAGATGAAGATTTTTTAGAATCTTTGATATGGGATAGAGAATGTATAGGAGCTGTTTTAGATTCAAGAAGAGTATTTGTTAATGATGTGTATGGTATAGATTATGTTATTCATGGTCATACACCCATACCTCAACCTATTTTAGAAAAGAATAGAATCTGGATAGATACCTTATATGCTGCAGATGCTTTAACTTTAGTATTTATGGAAAATGGTTCTTGGCAGTTTGCCACTGTTAGATGATAAAAAAGGGAGCAAGCTCCCTTTTTTTATTTTATTTTTATTAATCTAAACTCTTTTCGCCCTCTTTGTAGGATACAAAAATGATCAAACTTAATGTCCGTTATCACACTTGTATTTACATCATCTTCTATGATTACTTTTTTTCCATTAATTGATATTGCCCCACTTTTTAAAAACTCTCTAGCTTGTGTTCTTGATTTTGCTAATCCAGAAGATACTATATTTGAAATTAATCCTAAATCGGATGTTTCAAGTATTTTCATTCCTGATTTTTCAAGCTCAATAAAATCCTCTTTTTCCATATCTTCAAAATCACTTTCAAAAAGAGCTTTTGCCATATGTAAAACAGAATTTTTAGCTGCGGTTCCGTGAACCAATTCAGTCAACTCTATTGCAAGCAATCTTTGTGCTAATGGCTTAGTCCTATTTTCATCTTCTTTAAAAATTTTATCTATTTCTTCGATACTTCTAAAAGAGAACATTTTAAAGAAGCGTTTAATATCTTCATCTGAAACATTTAACCAAAACTGGAAGAAATCAAATGGAGATGTTTTTTCTGCTGATAACCAAATAGCTCCAGATTCGCTTTTACCAAACTTTTCTCCATTAGCTTTAACTAATAAAGGAATAGTGATACCAGCAACCTGAGCATCGTTACCTTCTTTTTTATGTATAAGATCTATACCTGATGTAATATTACCCCATTGATCACTACCACCAAGCTGCAAATTACAATTCATCTCTTTGAAGAGATGATGAAAATCCATAGACTGCAATAACTGGTATGAAAATTCAGTAAAAGAAATTCCTTGTTCTTCACGTTCAATACGAGATTTAACAGAATCTTTATTTAACATCATATTTACAGAGAAATGTTTACCTATATCTCTTAAAAAAGATAATACAGACATGCCACTTGTCCATTCTACATTATCTACAACTTTAACATCTCCCACAATATTTTTGATTTGGTTTGTTATCGCATTTTTAAATGATATAACTGTTCCTTCTTCATTTAATGTTCTTTCCTTAGCCTTCCCACTTGGGTCACCTATCATACCTGTTGCTCCTCCAATTAATGGAAGAATGGTATGACCTGCTTTTTTAAATCTTAGCAAGGTTATTAAAGGTAATAAGCTTCCGACATGTAACGAATCCGCAGTAGGATCAAAACCACAGTATAACGTAGCTTTTTTATCTAATATCTGGTTAATCTTATTAGTATCTGTTAATTGGTTAATTAGCCCACGATCTTGCAACTCTTGTAAAAAAGTATTCATATACAATTCCTTATTAAATTTTATTTTTTATTTTGATTTTTTACAGCAAAGATAGTGCAAAGGGTTTGCACTCAAGAGAGAAGATCAATATCGAGAGGTATTTAAAGCATTCAGAATGTGATTAGATTTTATGTTCATTTCTTTTTCCTTTTCTTATAACTTGAATATTAACCTATATTTTAGTCATAATCAACCTTTTTATTTATAGATTAATGTAATCCTATAGAAGAATTTTCAACCCTATTGAAATCTTCTGCTGTTAGAATTTTTTTATAAACTTCTTTTAAAACATCTACATTTGTAGCAAAACAAGTTTGTGTTCTTAATATATTAAATCTCTCTGCGATTTTTTCAAATTTAGTCAAACCTTGATTAAACAAATAATAAGCAAATACAAGTTTCTGCTCCTCAAGTTTTAAGTTAAAGTAAAATACAACATCTTTTAACTCATTCCAAAGAGTATCATTATCTTTTGTTATTTCATTAATACTTTCCCAAATCATAGGATTGATAAGGATATAATCATATTCAAAGGGAATATCTTCACCATTGCATTTAATGAAATCATTTCTAATATAGTTGTACAAACGAAAAATAATAGTATTTGTAGAAAGCTTTACAGATTTTTTGATAATAGCATCTATATCATTTTTAATTTTCATTTTTTCTTCTGAAGTTCTTTCATTTACTTCAATCGTTAAACCTTCGAATTTATTATAATCTAATGATTTCATATACAACATATTACCTTCCTAATTATTTTTTTATAGTATATTTTTTTTTATATGAAGTACAAGTATTTATACTTATTTTTATGAAAAAACGTAAAAAAAGTGTCGATTTTGATTGTTTTTCTGTGTTAATATAGAGAAAATTTTAAAAGAGGCTTAAATAAATGGATATTCAGATCTGGTTAGCAAGAGATAAACGTAATAAAGTATTAAATAAAGCTAAAGAGTGTATTCAAAAATATGGTCAATTACGTTATTGTAAGAGTCAAGTTTGTGCCTGTATGGGATGTGTTAATCATACGATGAGTTTAGAAGAATATGAGCAAGCTCTTAAAATGCCAGAAATACAAGAGATATTAGATAAACTTCCTCAGAAAGATAATAAAATGACGAAGGAAAGAGCTTTAGAATTTATAAAAATTATGAATGACCTATAAAAAAAGGCTCGTAAGAGCCTTTTATTTTTCAAACAACTTATATATTAAAATTACCTATAGACATACTTCTTGATTCAGATTTGAAATCTTTAGGCTGAAGCCAAAATTCTTTACGCTCATCATGAGATAGATAAAAGTATTTTTCAATATTATGATATGCGTCCATTAATTCATAGAAATACCTGTATTTATTATCTAACGTTATTTTTGACAACTCTAACATCCTATGTCTTGTAATTGCCATTGCATATATATTTTCACCGCTATCTCTTAATGATATATTACCATGCATAATGCTAGCATTATTATTGATCATGTATTCTGATGTATTTATTGTATCATTTATATTTTTTATAATAATTAATATATTACCATTTTCAAAATTTGAAATATTTTTCATTATAATCGAAATATTTTCTTTAAGATACTCTGACACAATACTCCATATTTTTATTATTTCTTTAAAATATAGAGATTCTTCTTCTGTTATATTGTAATAAAAAGGAAAATCATCAAAAAAAACTAATCTGCTTTTTAATTGATTATTTATAAATGATTGTATTTGATGCTCATCATTAAACCCAAATGATTTGGCTATAAGATTAGCACTTTTTGATAAAGATATATCCAATCCTTCATTTTTTAATGCTTTTTTGAGTTGCTTTTTAGCACGAGAGAAACTTTCTTCTGTTATAAAGAATTCTTGATTTTTCATAATATATTTTCCTATTAATAAAATCATTTATATGATAAGTAGATACCATCAATGATTTTTGTTTAAGAAAAATATCGATGATTTTTTATATTAATGCTATCGCTTCGCCATCTGAGTCTACTTAGCAAGGTGTTAACTCACCTATTGACGAAATATTATATTACTGATTTTTAAAAGTCAATTAAAAAAGGATCTGGTACCAGATCCTTGTCTATTTATAAAACTTTTTAGTAAACTTCTATTTTATTATCAAACAGTTTATAAAATTTATTTTGTACTAAATCATGCACGATAATTTGCTGTTTATCTTCTACAAAAGAAACACCTATAAGATAATGAATTTTTAAGTTCTTATTACCCCAACAATCCAATCTCTGATAAACATCTTCTTCATCAGCAGCATGAAGATCACATACGACATTATATCCTTTATTATTTATTTTTAATAGCTTATCCATATGACTTTGACATCTGATTTCTTTTTGATCTGGTTCTGCACTCATGCCATATTTTGTTTTACCAAAATATATTTCATGCTTTCTTAAATCACTTTCATTATTACTGATATCTTCATCAATATGATATTCTAGTGTTTCTATTTTTTTAAAAATAAGCTTATTACATATATAATCTACTATTGTAGTTTTACCAGTATTTGTAGGGCCATATACGATAACATTACCTTTTAGTGTATCTTTTAGAAGTTTTTTTAGTAAATTTAAATCAATATAACTTCTTTTTTTATTCAATGATTGAAACCAATCTTTTATACTTACATTGCTGTTTGATATTTTTAAATCTAATTTTTCAAAATAGTTTTTCTGCATATCAAATTCGTTTTTAAAACCAAATGATTGAGCAAGTATATCTGACACTTCTGAAAGAGTGAAAGAGCACCCTTTAGCTTCTAATGATTTTTTTAGTTTTTTCTTTGTACGGGTATAATTTTCTTTATCAATTACGATAGATTTAGACATGATATTTTCCTTTTATTTATGTTCAAAGAATGGCAAGTAGAAGACATCAATGTTAAGAAAAATATTGATGTAAGATTTTATATTGTTAATGCTATCGCTTCACCATCAAGTCTACTTGGCTGGACGTTAACTCGCCCATTAAAATAAACCTATCATTTATATTAATAGTATGTCAAATTTATGGATAATCATTTTGTTTTATGATAATATTTAAAAAAATAAAGGAGGCTTATATGGCTAAATATTTAGGTAGTAATGAAGTAGATCCAAAAACAATTGAAAAATTTAAAGATTTTAAAAGAAGTGATTGGGCGATGTTATTTATTGAACGATATGGGCAGATAGATGGAAACCATCATAAAAATTGGGTTATCGATCAGGTCGCTAGAATACTTCGAGGAACCCCTGTCATCGTTAGTTTGCGTCAATGGGATGATGGTATTGAAGATTATAGTGTAGTTACATCAGATGAAGTTAGTGAAGAGTATTTAGCTTGGAGAAGAGAACAGCAGGGTGAATATGATGAAGAATCTGGTGAATATGAATATGGTTATGATGAAGGCATTGCTCCATAACATTATAAATTAATTATTAATTTTAAAAAGGTAATTCTATGAAGAAAATATTAATTTCTGCTGTGCTATTATTTACTCCATTCGTTTCTATGGCTGTTACTCCTACTCATATTAGTGGCCTTTTTGGGCATACTGTTGGTGAATCTCTTGATACATCCAAATATAAATCTACATCAGAAAATGTTGTTATTGATGGTAAAAAAATAGAAAGCGATAAATCTGCTGGAGATACTTATGAGTTTACACCTACTGTTAACGAAGTAGGGATAGATTTTGATGATTATACCTTAGCTTCTGATCATACAGATACAAAAGTATATGCGATTATTGCTAACAAAAGCTTTAATAAGAATCAGAAACTTTGTGAAACAGAGTTAAAAAAAGTAGCAGCAGTAATGGCTGAGAAATTTGGATCTCCTGCTGTAGTTCAAGATAAAGCTGTAATATTTACAGATTCTCAATCCTCTTATAAAACTGCTGGAGTTCTTTGCTCATTCGGACTTTTAAGTATTTCTATTAATGATGTTAGTGTAAATATGTAATAAAAAAGCCTCTTCGGAGGCTTTTAATTTGTTATTTCGATTATTGTTTTTATTTCTTTTTTAAACTTTCCATCTTCTTGTATGAAATCAAAAATAATAGCAACTTGCCCTTTAGGTAATTTATATTTCTTTTCGTTAAAATCAAATAAATATACTTCATCTTCGAACTCTAATATAACAATATTAAAGTCTATTTTTAACTGATACTGCTTTTTCCTTAAATAACTTAATATATCTAATTGCTCATCATAATCTACGTTTTCCATTCCTATTACAACTATCTCTGTATTATTTGCTGGATTCATAGCTTTAAACACTTTAAATCCATGCTCAATAACAGGCTTACCATTTATAACATTCATTTTATCCTCCTGAAATATAAAAAGAGATGCGTCGAACATCTCTTTTTAGCCTACTATATTTATATTCTATTAATCAATTATTCTGCATACATTATAAGATATGCACCATCCGAACCTGCGTTTCCATCTCTTGCAGCGCACGCGGCTGTAATATCAGATGGTTTCATAGTTGAAGGCTCAAGAGTTACACCATTAGCGTTGATTTCGTAGAAGTTACTTCCCACTTCTGTTATTATTTTTGCACATGTTATTGTTGGTAATAATGTATATTTAATTCTAAATCCTGAATCATCTTCGCCTGTTGATGTATTTGCTGATGCTTCAACAGATACAGTTCCACTATAACTATTCACAAAATTAGTTCCATTACCTATAACCATATTATCTGGATATATTTTTGCTTTGTATGCTACTTGATCATCCAATCCTTTATAGTTAGATTGACCACTATATAATGATTTTACTCCTGCCATTAATGCAGATATATTTTTTGCTTCTGCTGCTGCTCTATTAGCATCTTGAACTTTGGGATAGACAATAAATGCAGCAACGATTAATGCTGCTATAATTCCTAAAACAAGTAACAATTCTAATAGAGAAAAACCCTTTTTATTAATCCTTTTCATTTTTTTACCTAATCTAATATAAAACACTCACTTCTATTAACTCAAAATAGATAAAAATCAAGAAAATAAAACATAAATCCACCTTATTTCTTGATGAAAGGCTTAATGCTGTTATTAACCTGTTAAATATTTGAGTTAAGGTAAATTTATACATAAAATTGTTTTCTTATGTTTTTTAATTTAAAATATTACCAATATTTAACATAGGATAAAACATGAAAAAAATAACTTATTTACTACTCTTAATATTTTCCTTAGCTTCTACTAATACATCTTATGGAAATGCTATTTCAGCAAATATTTCAGGTTCTTCTGATAGTAATTTAATGGGGAAAGCTTTAACTGTAGCAACAGTTGCGGCAGTGGCTGCTGGAGGATATGTAATTTACCAAGGGACTATTACAGGGGCTTTAAATCATTACGTTGATGAACCAGAAGGATTTGATAGCTATGTTTTAAGTAATTTAAATCGAAGCGGAGAAATTGAACAACAAGTATACAAAAGAATGGCTAAGGCCAATAGCGAGGAAAAGTATTTAAAATATAAAAGATTAGCTGATATGGCGGGATTTAGGAATATTCCACCATATGAAAAGCATGATGGCTTGCTAGACAGAATGAAAGGGATTAAACTTCCTGAAAAAGTGGTAAATATAAAAGATAAAATAATGCCTCATCCAAAAACTGATATGGAGTCTTATATTATCACATCTCCTTCAGGAGAAAAAATTGATACAAGATTAGAATTTCCTATAGAACAACCTGCTACTTGGCAAGATTATGTAATATTAAAAAAAGCATCAGAAGAACTTGCTGAAAATATGGAGAAAGATGGAAAAGGGATAAAGCCTGCAGGTTATGCTGCTCATCATATTGTTCCTTTTAAAGAAGATAGACCTTTTTCTAGACCTTATGCTGAACAGGCTAGAAAAATATTAGCTGCTGAAAAGATAGGCTTGAATGATTCTGTTAATGGAGTATATTTACCACATTCGTCAAATGTTAAAAATAATACAGAATCATATCATAGAGAAATACATACAGGGAAATATTATCAAACTATATATAATAGACTTGAAAAACATAAGAATAATAAAAGTGCTATTATTGATGAATTAAATAAAATAGCTGATGATTTAAAAAATAATAGAATAAATTATTAAGGATAAATTATGATAAAAATATTAAACACAAAAGTTAACAAGAAGGGAATTCCTTTAAATTATTTTTATTTTGAAATGATTGAGGATTATCCATCTTATATGGCTCTTGATGAAAACATACCAACAGAATATGTTATTAAATATGCAATTAATGAATTTAAAAAAAGAAAAACAATAAATGTTGTTAAAAATAGGGATTTTAAAACTATCGATGTTGTTTATTTTGGTCAATGGAATACTTTTGGTGTTAATAAAAAATTTAAAGATATATTTGAATCTCAATTAGATAACGCTTATTTTTTTCCAACTAACCATGAAAACTATTGGATTATGGTTATAGATAATGTATTAGATTGTATTGATTATAAAGTAAGCAATCTTATATATAATAATGATTTACGTCCATATACTTATCAAAGAGGTTCAACCATTATTATTGATGAAGAAAAAGTAAAAGGTCAGCTAATTTTTAGCACTCTACAAGATCCACAAATAACTTTTTGCACTGAAGAATTTATTAAAATGTGCGAACAGTATAAAATAAAAAATGTTGTTTTTGAAGATTTTTAGTATTAGATAGTTATATGATAAAACATTTTGGAGCTGTAGATAACAAAAAAGGAGAGCCTCTTTATTATGCTGAATTATGCAATAATATTCCGAAGTTCCCCGGAAAAAATATTTCTCTTGAGAAAATAAATACTTTTTTTATTGAGGAAATAGATAAAATAGATAATATTATAATTAATAAAAATAAAAAATTTAAAAATATTGATGTTGTATTTTGTTCTACGCCTAACATTTTCATTGTTAGTAGAAAATTTAAATCTTTATTTTCTTCTGAAATAAAAGGAAAGTTTTTTTATACTAATGAAGAAGATTACTTTTTAATGATTGTTGATAATATTATTGATGGTATAGATCATATTAAGACGAATGTTATTTATACAGATCCAAATTATAAATACAAATGCTCTATTAATTCGGATATATTTTTTAATACAAATATAGTTGAAAAAGAGTTAATTTTTAGTTTAATTGAATATCCTAATGTATATCTTTGTTCTGAACGATTCCAAAAAATGTGTTTTGATAATGATATTACTGGAGTTTTCTTTGATGAACTTTGGATTAGTTGAATTTTAAATAGGTATTTAAAATTTTATGAAAATAATTAATACAAAAATAACAAAACATGGTTCTCCCCTATATTATATTTATGCCAAAAATGATGACTATCCTCCTGTCATTGATAATAAAATACCAGCAGAGAAACATATTTCCTATGCTATAAATTTCTTTATGGATAAAGAATATATAGAGATTGTAAAAAATAAAGATTTTAAAATAGCCGATATAGTCTCTTTTCCATTTAGTAACACATATGGAGTAAGTAGAAGATTTAAAGAGCTTTTTGAAAATGTAATTAAAGCAAAATTTTTTAAAACTAATATAGATAATTATCTTTTAATGGTTGTTGATAATATCGTTGACTGTGTTGATTTTGAAAAAAGCAATATTATTTATTACGATAATAATCGTAGATGTACCTATAAAAGATCTGAATCTAAAATTATTTTAAGTGATATATTAATTCCTAAAGATGAGTTGTTATTTAGTATTCCAGAGGAGCCTTTAACAACTTTTTGTACTGAGCAATTTGTTGATATGTGTAAAAAAAATAAAATAAGAAATATTGTTTTTAGCGATATTGAAAGGATTTTATGAAAATATTATATACAAAAACTTCAAAAAAAGGTTCACCTTTGAACTATTTTTATATGAATGATGATGATTATCCTTTTAAATATTTTTCTGACATTACAGTAGAAGAAGAGACTAAAAATAATATTGAATTTATGTCTTTAAGACAGCCTCTATTCTTGCATAAAAATAGAAATTTTAAAAACAAAGATATTATTTACTTTCCTCAGCCTAACACTTATGGGATTAGTCAACGTTTTAAATCTATATTTGAAAAAAAATTAAAAGCTGTATTTATACAAACTATTTTTCCTGAATATTATCTTATGATTGTTAATAATGTTATTGACAATGTTAATAAAGAAATGAGTATTATTGAATATTATGATAAAGAACGTAGAGCTACTTATAATAGATCAATATCTAAGATTATACTTGATGAAAATATAGTTAAAGATGAATTACTATTTAGTATTCCAGAAGAACCTTTGAAGACCTTATGCACTGAAAAATTTATTAAAATGTGTGAACATTATAAAATAAAAAATGTTGTCTTTGATGATTTTAAATGCTAATTGGAAAATATGATAAAAGAAGTCCATACCTTACTTAATAAAAAACGTGACCCTAAATATTACTTTTATTTAGGTAATAATTTATATCCAGATTTTGTTGGAAATAAAATAAAAAATGATGAAATAACTAAATTCTCTATTAATCATTTTAAAGCTTTAGAACCTTTATTTTTGATGAAAAACAGAAATATGAAAGATATTGATATAGCAAGTTTTCCAAATTTTAATACTTTTGTTGTTAGTAAAAAATTTAAAGAAACTTTTGAGAGTAAAATTAAAGGTATATTTCTAAATACATCTGAAATAGATTTTTATTTATTTATTATAGATAATATAATAGATTGTGTAGATATGGATAAAAGTAAAATTATATATCAAATTAATGACAGAAAATATACATATATAAAATCAGAATCTATAATTATACTTAATGAAAATATTTTAAATGATCAATTGCTTTTTAGCATTCCAGAGGAGCCTTTGAAAACATTATGCACTGAGAGCTTTATTGATTTGTGCAAGGGACACAACATAAATAATATAGCTTTTAAAGATTTTTAATATTAAGGAAATATTATGATTAAAATAATTAATACAAAAATAACAAAACATGGCTCTCCCTTATATTATATTTACGCTAAAAATGATGATTATCCTCCAGTAATTAAAAATAAAATACCTACAGAATACGAGACATCTTATGCTGTAAATTTTTTTAGTAATAAAAAATATGTAGAAGTTATAAAAAATAAAGATTTTAAAATAGCTGATGTCATATATTTTCCTCAAGGAAATACATATGGTGTTAGTAAAAATTTTAAAGAAATTTTTCAGTATAATCTCAAGGCAAAATTTTTTAATACTAATTTAGACAATTATTTCTTAATGATTGTTGATAATATTGTGGACTGTGTAGATTTTGAAAAAAGTCATATTATTTATTATGATAATAATCGTAGATGTACCTATAAGAGATCCGAATCTAAAATTATTTTAAATGACACATTGGTTCCTAAAAATGTGTTATTATTTAGTATTCCAGAGGAACCTTTGGTAACACTTTGTTCAGAGCAATTTGTAGATATGTGCAAACAATATAAAATAAAAAATGTTATCTTTGAAGATTTTTAATATTTTAATATTTTACTTTTTCATAGATTTAGAGGCTTGATCCCAAGCCTCTTTAATTTCTTGATGTGATTTATTAAGAGCAAAATTATTAAATCCGTATTTAATATATTGCCTTAATGCTTCATCAGATTTCCTGTCTTTGTGTACTATCTTTTTTAATATCAACTTCGTAAGCATTTGTTCTGATTTCTGTTTTTTCATTTTCCAAATCCTCAAGAATTTGATTTATTAAATTTTTAGCAAGCATTGGATTGTCTATTGATATGAATGCACTTTTTCCGCTTCCTGTTCCATTAAAAACAATATTCCCATAACCAAATATTCTTCCTAATATACTTTGATCCAATATAACAGACTCAAGTTTAACTAATCTTATATCAATATTATTTCGGAATATAAATCCTGTTTTACCTATTAATCTTTTATTGGTAATAGCGTATTCTGTTCCTATTATATTTAAGGCAGAACATACAGCCACAAATAAAAACACAATAGGGAAGAACCAAAAGGCCATAGAACCATATGTATCATTATGATATATGGCAAGTGGTAGGGTAAATAAAAATAATATTGAGGGGAAAACAACTTTTAACCAAACAATCCAGTGTAGTGGGAATAATGATTTTATTTCTTCGTTTTTTGATAGGGTTGCATTTATAAAAATATCTTTCATAGCTCATCCTTTTTATTAGTAGTGTATGAAATAATCTTATACAAAAATCTTAAAAAGTAAATAAAAGGATGAGATTTATCATGTTTTTCTTAAAAATACGATACGTTTATTATATTTTATCTTATTTTAGGACGTTTTGTAACAGGAACTTCTATTAATCCATTCTTTTTAACAATTTGTTGAACTTCTTTTTCTGTATAAATTATATCTTCATTATGATTAGTAGAGTTTATTTTCCATAAAGCACTTTCTTGATCAAAGTTATACTTTTCTGTATTTTTTATTATTGCTATTGGATATTCAGCATTATCTTTTTCAAATACTTTTATATTTTGCAATCCAAGTCTACCATTTTCTTCTTGTTCTATTTCTACTTTTACATCATATTTTTTGGCTATCCATCTATCTAAATACATTTTTTACTCCTTATATTTGTATTTGACAACTCCACGCCCTGAAGAGACGTGGATTCTTCTTTCAACGTGCTTTCTCTAATAGTAAACTAGTAGTTTACTATCCCGATACAGTCACTCCAGAAGCTAACGCCGCCTGCCCAGCGGCTTTTATATTACGAGCTGCATTTATATCCCTGTCGTGTTTTGTTCCACAGCAAGGGCAAGTCCATTCCCTTACGGACAATGGCAGCTTATCTTTCTTATAATCGCATCCATCAGTCGAACATTTTTTACTTGATGGGTACCAGCGATTTATCTTCACTACCGTTCGACCATACCATTCTGACTTATACATAAGCTGACGTATTATTTCGCCCCAGCTTGCTTCTTGTATTCGTCTTGATAGTTTTCTGTTCTTTATCATATTTTTTATACCTAAATCTTCCACGTAAATCACTTGGTTTTCGTTTATTATCTTCGTAGTTAATTTATGGATATAATCTCTTTTAATGCATGTTATTTTTTCTCTTAACCTTGCTAACTTCTTCCTCAATCTTTCTCTTTTTACGCTACTATCTTTTACTTTTAATCCTAACTTTTTCCTTCTTTCATCAAAACGCGATAGTTTGCGTTGCGCTCTTAATACCAGTTTTTCATACAATAAGTACGCTTTCATATCGGGTATTTTTTCACCGTTATCAAAACATAATAAATCCTTTAATCCTATATCTATACCACAGGTTTTATTTATAACTGGTAATGGCTTTTGCTCTCTTTCTGCTATGAATGATATGTAATATTTCCCTGATGGTTCTTTACTTATCGTTAAAGACGACACCTTGCCTTTTATCGGTCTCGACCATGTTATATTTAATGGTTTTTTACTTTTGGCTATGTAGACTTCATCATTTTTTATACTAAATGCATTAGCCATTAGCTGCAGGCTCTGCCTGTTATGCCTTTTCTTAAATCTTGGGAACTTAGCTCGTTTAGCAAAGAAGTTATCGTAGGCTTTATTTTGATTACGAACTGACTGTTGCAACGCAACAGATGAGACATGATTAAGGAATGTAAACTCAGGTTCTTTTTTTAAATTGGTCAGGTATTTCATAGCAGCAGAAGAGTTAATTTTATTTCCGGCTTCAAACTGCTCATTCCTGTAGCCTAACACCTTATTCCATACAAACCTGACACAACCGAAGCTTTGCGCGAGCAAAGCCTCTTGTTGTTTATCTGGATAGAATCGGTATTTGTATGCGGCTTTCATTTATAACCTAATTTTCAATTAACATACTGAATATATACAACTTTTATCCTTTAAAATCAAATTTATATTCTACACAACTGCTCGCTAGTTACGTTTTTTATGTAACTTATATAAAATGAGTTACATTTTTCTTTATGTTTTTTTATCTTATTTTCTACGCAACTGCTTGTCAGTTACGTTTTATATATCTTATATCCTCGCCCTGAAGAACGAGGTTTTACGATATTTTTGGATAAAGATATTATAGTAAAATTAAGATACTTATCAATTTGTTATTATTGCTTTTCTATTTGACTTGATTCTTGTAAATGCTAATTTAAATATATTAATAATAAAAAACAGAGAACAACATGAAATTTAAATCAGAACAAACATCTCAGAAATTACGTGGTGGATACTATACGCCTCAAAATATAGCTGATTATACAACAAAGTGGGTATTAGGATGTGAACCTAAAAGTATATTAGAACCAAGTTGTGGTGATGGAGCATTTTTTCAATCATTATATAACAATAAATGTAATAGTGATATCAATATAAATGGGTTTGAGCTGTTTGATACAGAAGCTAAAAAATCCAATGATTTATGCCAACAACTTAAATTTAATAATACTGTTATTAAAGAAGGCGATTTTCTTGAATGGGCTAATCCAAAAATAGTAGAAAATAAAACACTTTTTGATGCGGTTATAGGTAATCCTCCTTTTATAAGATATCAATTTTTAGAAAAGGATTTCCAAAAAAACACAGAGCAAGTTTTCAAGACACTTGAACTTAAATTTACTAAGCATACTAATGCTTGGGTTCCTTTTATTCTTTCTGGTATCTCATTACTTAATCCCGGTGGTCGCCTTGGTATGGTTATTCCATCAGAAATTATTAATGTTTTACATGCTCAATCTCTAAGAGCTTTTTTAAGTCAAACATGCTCTAAGATTGTTATTATTGATCCTAAAGAAATATGGTTCACCGATACACTACAAGGTGCTGTTATTCTTTGGGCAGAAAAAAAGAAAAACAATGATGATATCTTTAAAGGGGTTGGAATAAAAAGCGTCAGTGGATTTGATTTCTTAGATGATGATCCAGAGATATTATTCAATAGTATAGAAGCCTTTAATGGAATAAAGAATGAAGATAAATGGACACAAGCTATTTTAGATATAAGTGAAATAGAATTACTTGAAAATATAAAAAAACATCCAAATATTTATTTGTTTAATAAATTGGCAAAAGTTGAAGTAGGCATTGTTACTGGAGCAAATGAGTTTTTCTTAGTTAATAAAGAAACCATAAAACAATACCAAATGGAAGATTTCGTTCATCCTATGTTTGGGAAAAGCCAGCATTGTAAAGGTATTATTTATGATAAAAAACAACATTTAGATAATATAGAAAAAGATTTACCTGTTCATTTTCTTTATTTTGATAAACCTTTAAATGAACTTCCTGAAAAAGTACAAGAATATATAAAAACAGGAGAAACTGATGGCCTCCATGAGCGTTATAAATGTAGGATTAGAAGCCCTTGGTTTAAAGTCCCATCTATCTTTAATACAAAGCTTGCCATGTTAAAAAGATCTCATGAAGCGCCAAGAATGATTTATAACTCATATGAAGCATATACTACTGATACTGCTTATAGGATTACAGCAAATAAAGATATTATTGAAGATAAACTTGCTTATTGTTTTATTAACCCTTTAACAGCGATATTCGCTGAACTTGAAGGTAGATCGTATGGCGGTGGAGTTATGGAACTTGTTCCTTCTGAAATAAGAAAACTTATTATTCCTTTCCCTGATAATATTGAATATGACATTCAGGAACTTAATAACATGATATTAAACTGTTCTATGGAAGAATGCATAGAGTATCAAGGACAGATTATATTTAAGAGTTTAGGTTTTGATTCTAATGTAAATATTAGACTTATGAATATATGGAAAAAACTAAAAAATAGAAGACAAAGGTTAGATTAAAATTAAAAATATCAGCCAAATATTTTCTATTATTTTACATTTTTTCTATAAAAAATATAAGATATTTTATAATCTGGTGATTATATTATAATATTTTTATTAGTCTTTATTTGAAATAAATATTTATAAAAATTAGTTAATTATATTTTTTTTTGAATATTGATTATTTCTTTTCTTTTGATAATTAACGATCATATATAGCACAAAAAAAGGCGCAAAAATGATCAAGTTAAATAAAAAAGGATTTTCTCTATTAGAACTTATTCTTGTTCTTGGAATAGGGACATTAATTACGTTTATGAAATTTCAAGATATGGTTAATGAACAAGATAATTTGACTGCAAAAACAGCAGGCCAACAACTTAATGAAATAGGGCAAGCGGTTAATGGTTATATTAATATTCGTTATGATAAGCTATCAACCTTAACATCAAGTTCTAATCAATCTAACGATCCGGGACCGAGAACATGTAACTCAACAGGATGTGAGATAACTTATACAACATTAATCAATGAAGGTCTTTTACCTAATACATCTAATTTAACTAATATCTATAAATCCCCTTATAGAATATTATTAAGAAGAGATGGAACAGCTCCTAATTATGTTATCAATGGACTTATTACTACATCAGCAGCATGGATTGAAGGTGGTAATATCCGTTATGATTTATTGGGTAAATCTATGCAATCTGCTGGTATTGATAGTGGAGTTACTAAAAATTCAAATTCTGTAACTGGTTTTCAAGGTCAATGGAGTGCTCCAGCTACTTCATATAATAATATAACACGAGATGGCTTGTTAGCTTTTCGTGTTGGCTTTAATAGTGCTTTGTATTCTGTATATTTGCGTAGAGATGGAACTCTTCCTATGACTGGTGATTTAAATATGGGAGGGCAAAGTATATACAATGCTCAGAACATAACAGCTACAGGAGCAACTACGACAGGAAGCTTAAAAACTAATGCTGGTGCAGCAGTTGGAACAACATTAAATGTAGCTGGAGTAACAACATTGGGTTCTGATTTAAATGTAGTTGGAAACAGTCAGGTTAATGGAAACTTAAACTCAAATAATACCGTATCAGGTACAACAGTAACGTCTCGCGGGGAAACCTATACCCAAAACTGGTTCAGAACATTAGGCGATGGAGGTATCTATTTCCAAAAATACGGTGGTGGCTGGAATATGACCGATGCTAATACCATAACCGCTTATGGCGGTAAAAATGTTCAAACTGCGGCAGGATTATATGGTGGATATATAAAATCATCAGGAAACATGGATGTAAATGGAAACGCTAATATAGGAACCATTAATTCAAATAATATACATTCAAATGGAAATATGGATGCTGCTGGACAGATAGTTGCGGGTTCTTTAGTATCTAATGGCAGAACAACAGTTGGAGAATTTATTCAAGTAAATGGAACAGCATCGGCTGGAGCAGGTTGTTCTCCAAATGGATTAATAGGTAAAAATTCTTCTGGCTCTATATTATCTTGCGTTAATGGTGTATGGGCTAGTGCTTCAGGCACAGCTAAAAGACTTTTTATAATGGTTAATGGGACTTGTTTAATACCTAATCCAGATACAGGAATATGTGGTTGTAAAGGTTCTTCTGGTCAATATGCTTATCTTTCAGGAATATCTGTTGGAACGTCTTCTGATACGATATGCTCTGGCGGTCAAAATGATCACTGTACAACAAAAACTAATGTAATATATGCATGTAGTAGTTAATCATTATTATATGTTTTAAAACTAAAATAGAGACTTTCCGCAAAGTCTCTATTTTTTTAAGATGCAATTAAATTTATTGTAAGGTGTCGGCACTGATTCCCGACATGAGGCACCAAGTCATACCATCCCGCACACATAAATGTGAATATTGGTCAGTCTTTCAGGTAGCAGTTAAGCACACATTATCTAAGCAGCGTATCAGCCTACGCATTAACCTTACATTAGAAAACCATTATAACGAAATATATAATTCAAATCAACTGTTTTTTATTATTACGGAATAAATTTATATAATATAAATGCTTCATCTGTAGTGCCACAAGCAACTGTGACATTACTTACTGTTAACTCTTGGTTCTCTGATGTATTTTCTCTTTTAGCTCCAAATACTACGTTTCTATCTTGTCCATTTCTAACAATCCCACCAGTATCTCCTTCTTTAGCCTTTCCTACAACTACTTGTTCAGCATTAAAAGCTGTTCCCATAACAAGTTTAGCACACGCATCTGCTGGGACATGATTATATTGAATTACTAATATTGGCGAGCCTTGAACCATATAATAACTCCCTACATAAACATCTCCACCCCAAACATTTCTGATTTTATTAGTAGTTCCATCTAACATATTATATGGTACTACATCAGCATTTATAGCAATTTGATTCATTTCTATGTTATTAGGAATTTGTGTGCTTTGATATAATGAAGCTAATCCACTCCTCAATGCTGAAATATTCTTACTTTCAGAACTGACTTCTTGTGATATTTTTATTTTGGGAAAAATTATAAAAGCCGATACTATTAATGCGGCTATTATTGCAAGTACTAAAAGCAACTCTAAAAGAGAAAATCCTTTCTTATCTTTTACATGTAGTGATATCATCTAAAATCTCCTTTTATTGGTAATAAGAAGATATTAAGAAAATATATATACTACGTCAATAAGTTCAAATTAATCAAAAAGTTATAAAATGAAATTTCTATTTTATTTCAGGTTAAGCTTTATATTTTATATCATTATTTTTCTATAAACATTTTAATATACTTGCTTTATCGATGAAGCATTTTATTTTTTATTATTTTACTTTTTTCTAAAAAATTATAATAACTAATTTTATAAAAATATTTAAATGAAATTACAAGTATGCTGATTGAAAAGGGAAATAGTGAAGTGGAGGAAGTTGTGGGATTCGAACCCACGGATCGTTTCCGACCTACAGCTTTCGAAACTGTTGTATTAAGCCACTCTACCAAACTTCCATTAATTTAGTGGTTATTTTATTCCATAAGATTTTAGAAATCTTTCTCTACCCTCTTTAGTGTTAAGATCAAATATTTCCATTGAGGCAGCTTCTTTATTCATTCTGTCCAATGTTGCTTTTATGGCAGGAGTAGATTGTGCGGGGATACTGACAACTTCATTACATTTATCACAAACCGCAGATAATATGTTTTTAACCGTGCCGCTTTTATCGCTAAAATCAACATTACGTAATAAATAAGTAGCTTCACTTTTACCACAATTATGACAAATTACTTGTCTTTTATCGCCTTCTTTTTTCATAATTAGGTTCCTCTTTAATGGCGATAGCGGTGAGATTCGAACTCACGAGGCGCAGGATCACTGCACCTGCCGTCTTAGCAGGACGGTGCTTTAGGCCAACTCAGCCACGCTACCATTTGTTTGGCTACCTTTGAGGATTCGCACCTTCATCTTCAGGGTTTGGCATCCCTGCTGTTTTATCTTAACAAACATTGTACACTATTTGTTATTTAAACTATCGGGTAATTATTGGAGGAAGTAGTGGGATTCGAACCCACGGAGCTACATTTAGTAACCCTCTGCCTTTCCAAGACAGTGCAATAAGCCTCTCTGCCATACTTCCATTATTCTTTGGCGATTAGTGTAGGATTCGAACCTACGTTGGGATTGCTCCAGCAGGTTAACAGCCTGCTACCATCGGCCTCTCGGTCAACTAATCATGTGGCGGAAGAACAGAGACTCGAACTCTGATGACGTTTCCATCGGTGGTTTTCAAGACCACTGCTATACCATTAAGCGACTCTTCCAGTTTTGGCGGTGAAGGAGGGATTCGAACCCTCGGCACGGTTTCCCATGCTCCGTCTTAGCAGGACGGTGTATTAAGCCTCTCTACCACTTCACCATATGGCGATCCGTGTAGGATTCGAACCTACGACCGATTGGTTAACAGCCAATTGCTCTACCACTGAGCTAACGAACCATAATCGTTGGACGCCCGGAATCGAACCGAGAACATAAGATCCTACAAAATCTTAAGCTTTTTACAGGCCATGATGCCTCCACTTCTTATAGACAAATTGTAGTTTGCATTATAAGGTTAGAATTATCATTCCACGTCCTTCTGGCAGTAGCGGAGGGATTCGAACCCTCGGACCCGTATTTCAGAGCCTCTGTCTTAGCAGGACAGTGTATTAAACCACTCTACCACGCTACTTGGCTACCCTTGAGGAATCGAACCTCATCTTCCGGCTTTGACCCCGGATGTTTTTCCAACAATACATTGCATATTGTTTGTTTTAAACTATTAGGTAATTCAGGGCAATTTGTGATGGATTCGAACCAACATCAGAATAAAAATCTATTCTCGCTTTCCCCATTTAAGCTAACAAACTATTTTACACCACATAACAGGATTCGAACCTGTGAATTTAATCCTAAGATTATGCCATTGCCTTCGGCTATATGCCCGTAAAACTGGCGATAGAGGTGAGATTCGAACTCACGGGCCTCTTTCAAGACCGACGGTTTTCAAGACCGTTGCATTAAACCACTCTGCCACTCTACCATTTTATTTGGCGGTAAGTGAGGGACTCGAACCCACAACCATTCGCTTAACAGGCGAACGCTCTACCATTGAGCTAACAAACCACATTTGGCAGGTCTAGAAGGATTCGAACCCTCATCAACGGTTTTGGAGACCGCTATTCTACCATTGAACTATAGACCTATATTTGAGTGGCTAGAAAGGAATCGAACCTTCATCCTGTAAACAGTGTTTTGCCATATTAAACTAATAGTCCACTCATTTTTTCTTTAATCCTTTGCTATTAAACCAGCAAGATAAGGATTATAATCTTTATCACTAAAAATATTATGTGGAATGTATTTTCCTTCATCATCTTTTAAGTAAAACTCAAAGTTTGAAGAATTCAACCATATTCTCACTTCCGCAAAATCCAACATAACAGATGTGTTAGATTGTCCCATTGCTACTTTTTTTACTTCATAAAATCTTTCATGATCCAATTTTTCTATTGCTTCTTTATTGCTTTCAAATCCATTATTTGGATGTTCTACTCTCGCATATAATACTTTCATTTGTAATCCTCTTTTTTATTTAGATACAGCATTATACATTAACTGTTTTTCTAAGTAAAAAATATTTGGCAGAGGTGGTGGGATTCGAACCCACGAGCCGTATCACTACGACTGACGGTTTTCAAGACCGCTGCCTTAAGCCACTCAGCCACACCTCTATAAAATGCTATCTACTCCGGGTAGAAAATATCAACTCGTGTTGATACCAACGCTGATTTAACAGTTCGTTTAGCTAACTTCTGGCGATTAAGGAGGGACTCGAACCCACGACCCGCTGTTTAACAGACAGCCGCTCTAACCAACTGAGCTACATAATCACATTTTGGCAGACCTTGTAGGAATCGAACCCACATCCGATGGTTTGGAGCCACCCATAATAGCCATTATACTAAAGATCTTGGCGACTAGTGTAGGATTCGAACCTACGTTGGGATGTTAATCCGGCAGGTTAACAGCCTGCTACCATCGGCCTCTCGGTCAACTAGTCATTTGGAGGAAAATTCCAGACTCGAACTGGAACACCATATTTCTACAGCTACTGAGTGTTTAGCAAACACTTCCCTTACCATTAGGGTTAATTTTCCACATTTTGGCGGTCTATCAGGGACTTGAACCCCGGACCCACTGCTTAACAGGCAGTCGCTCTAACCGACTGAGCTAATAGACCAATATTGTGTTTTTTAACAAAGGAACACTAACCTATCGTCCGGTATCTAACCTTCTTTGAGTGGGGTAGATCCTTACAATCTGGCGGAAGGAGAGGGAGTCGAACCCTCAAGGCGCTCATCACGCTCGGCTGTTTTCAAGACAGTTGCAGTCACCTATCTGCTTGCCCTTCCATTTTAAATATCTTTACTTATCAACATGTTAAGTATATTATCTTCTATTTTTATCAAAGTCAAGAACTTTTTTAATATTTTTTTATTTATTTTTTACTAAATAAATAATACTTTTTTAATACTTGGCAGGTCTTGTAGGAATCGAACCCACGTCTTTCAGGTTGGAGCTGAATATAATCGCCGTTATACTAAAGACCTATATCTGGCGGAAACGGTGAGATTCGAACTCACGGAGCTACTCTCGTAACTCGCTGTCTTTCCAAGACAGTGTAATAGACCACTCTACCACGCTTCCAAATTTGGCGATGTATGCAGGACTCGAACCTGCGACCAGTCACTTAACAGGAGACCGCTCTACCAACTGAGCTAATACATCATCTTAAATAAAAACTTCTTATTTATCAGTAAGTTATGTTATTATCTTAATCTATTTCTTTTCTTCTTGTCAACTATTTTTTTATCTTTTTTACTTTTATTTAAACCAAAAAAAACGAGGACTTTTTTCAAAGCCCTCGTCTTAGGTTATTTACTTTCTATCTTATTCTATTTAGATAGGTAAACTTCCATTAAGCACAGGGGCTTTTCCGTTGCTATTACTAGAAACGGACCAGCTATTATTATTTGACGATGAAGAAACTACAGATACAGCAAAAGCGCTGCTGAAAGCAACGTTTTCTACCATTCTGTTAGTCATTAAAGTTCTCATCATCTAATCCTATGCTTAATATTTAAAATGTTATGGTATCTTGGTTAACTTAATTTCCAACGCCCTACCATGTTAGATTTGGAGTAATCGCTTGGGTAACTATAATCTGCCGTTGTCCATAGCTCGCTATGGAGTGGTATTGGCAGATTAGTCCAACGCCTCATTACTCTATATTTATATATCTTACTTAACTCGCAAATCAAAGTCAACAGAAAATTTTACTTTTTTTATAAAATTATCTATGTATATCTAATATAAAGATTTTTTTGTTTTTTTCCTTATTAAAGATAAAATTATGGATTTCTTTAGTCCACTTAACAATCCTTTTTAGCTCGTTTTTCTCTCCAGAATATTTTCTGTTCCTATCATAGTCTGTAATCCATTTGCTTCTATATATGTATCCATAAGCTCTGAAAAACGCATTCCTTTTATATTCAAAATATTTTTCGAAAGACCAAGTATACATTATAAGAGGATAAGAGTACAGATCTTGGTCAAAATCTTTATATTCATCTCTATTCCAAAACACTTTGCGAAGAGCTATATAAAACTCTTGGCTTTCATGCTCTCTTATTGCTGGTTTATACTCTTCTTTACTCCACGCATAATCTTCTAATGTTAATCCATGTTTTTTTATAAAATGCTCTAAAGGTTTATATTTTAATCCCTTTGTCATAGCTTTTAATGTATCGTATTCATGACGACATTTTTTATAAAGATAGTTATACGTATTAGTTAAATCGATATCAGATACACTAATACCCTCTTTTATATTAAAAACTTTTTCGCTTATCTCTCTGTTATAAAAATCTTCTAAGGATAAATGGTTTTCATTTGATGGTTCAATCCCAAATGGAATACTTACACCATTTTTTATATAGTAAGCAGAGAAAGGAAAATTCAATGAGTAGTAATCATAATTACCATTTGGATTATCTCTTTTTATGACTCTTACAACATTTTCATTTTCATCAACTATAATGTATCCCCATTTTTTATCTTCTACATCTACTTCATTCATATCAGTGGATTGAGGAAAACTTTCGTAATCATTATACCATTCACAATATTCTTTAAAGCTATCCTTGTTTTCTTCTTTTTCTTTATAGCTTTTATAACTTGATAGCATATCATCTGTTATATCAATTTCTTTTACGTACTTACTTTCAGTTCCATTTGCTCCAAAAATTTCAAAAGCTTTCATTTTATTTTCAACATCTTTCCATGAGTTTGCTTTTATTATCATTTTATAATGCATTATATTTGTTCCTGTATTTGTCTTATCTATTAAATTTACTCATTTATTCATTTAAAAGCAATATTATTTATTTACACATGGTTTGGAAGATATATTAATTTATGTTTGAAAAAATATTTTTAAAATTGTTCTTTTTATATGTTATATTTATTTTCTTAATAGGAAAAATTAATATATGAAAACAAATACTACTAAAATAATCAAATTTATAGAAAATGAAGATAATAGATTTAGCTTTTTTCAAAAACTAAGAAGAAGAAGATCCTTCAGTAAATTCGACTATTCAAAAATTCTATTTGATGATCTCATGTATTCTGGATCTTATAAAAAAGATGTCCCAATAAATATTTTAGAACGATTAATGTATTTTCCTTTTAAAAATACTAAATTTTTTCTTGATAAAATACCCTCAAATCTTCTTTACTCTATGCTTTCTAATAATGGAGCCTCACGAAACTATTCCTATATTAGACTTATAGGTGCTGCAGTTCATGCTAAAAATAAAGAAGCCATCAGCTATTTTAATAACATAACTGAAATCCCAAGTAGTATGTTTCTTTTTGAAGACTATTTACCTTATGAAAAAATAGATATTCATACTCGTGAAAACTTTAATCGCTTATCTCCAGCTATAGTTGCTGTTCAAAATAGAGATATTGATATGTTAGAGTTTCTACAAAGTTTTGAGTCATCAGGATGGGCTGGAACTTTAACTAATCGTTTTAATCAACCTGCTTTTATTTTTCTTCATACTGCTATCAAAGAATGTGATTTTGAAACTGTTCGATTCATTATGGATAATGCTATACAATCACTTGCCCATTTTGATTGTGATGGTAATACGCCTTTAGATTATCTTTCAATGATTTCTGAAGAACATTATATTTCTAATAAAGAAAAGTATGATGAAATGATTTCTTATGCTTTAGACAAACATTTTAATACACAAGGCTATAGAAAAAAAGAAATGGGGATTAAATTATCAAGTAATATTAATGATACAATAATGTTATCTTTATTCAATATTGCTGAAAGCCTTGATCTTCCTTGCTATATCTTTAAAAATAACGTTTTAAAACCTTTAACTCATAATATTGAATATAAAGATTTTGAACAACGTCAGAAAAACTTAAAAGCTATAGGTGATATATTTAAATATAAAAATGAAGAATGGATGATATATTCTAAAAATGTTGATTTCTTAAAAAAGATATCAGAACATATTAAATGTTATGATTATGATTGGAAAGACTTTGTATTAGATCAAGGTTCATTGTTAACTGCTCCAAAGAAAAAATATAAATTTAACTTTTATGATTATAAAAAAGAAATAGAATCGTATTATACTAATAATCAACTTGTAGATATTTCTTTAGAACAATTAAGTTTAGAATCAAATCTTAATATAAATAGTGAAATTAATATAGAAAAATGGGTTATACCTAACCACTCCTTAAGCCATTCTTTTTTAGATAATGCTCCTTCTGTAAAAGATAAAGTTCTTATGAATGTAAGTCTTACTCATTTGAATCTTGCTCTAATCTTTTCAGATTCTGATTATTTAAAAAAATGCCTTTTTTCATTAGATATAGAAAAAAACAGAAGTGTATATTGGGATATATTTTTATCTTCAAGCATCATTACATCGCATAACTCACAAATTTATCTTGCTAACTTATTGTTATCCGATGATATTGTATCTAAAAATGCTATGTATAACTGTTTTATTTTTGATAATAATACACCAGAAAAAGGATTTGTTCCCTTAGTATATTATAGTCATAACAAAGAAAAATTAAAAAACATAGATCATTACCTTCTTTATAAAAATTACATTTTGTTTATTAAATCTTATTTAGCTAATCCTTGTTTTAATAACAATGAAAAATTTTACCATGATATAAGTATTTTTAACGAATTTAATGTAGATGCAAAGTATATGTATGACACTATAAAAAATTACTTAGAACCTTCTTATTCAAAAATGGTATATTATCCAATTTTTAAAGACAATATACCAAAGCTTCTTAATTCTCTTTTAGCAGATAAAATGACGGTTAAATCAGAAAATACTATGCCAAAAGAAGTGATAGAAAATAAAATAACTAAAAAAAGAATATAAAAAAGCTCTAAAATATTAGAGCTTTAGTTATGTATTTAACCTTTTTTCATAATATACATTAATGCTATATTTTTAGGTCTATTTTCCGGTGCTGTTGGAACCTGTCTTGAAGCATCAAAAGCAAAGTCGTCATTACAGTTTGATGAGCATGTCCCTGTTGTTTGAGCATTATTACCATGCCTTGCTCCAGAATCATAAAATGAGCCGTAATATCCATCAAATCTCACTCCTCCAATACCACTTACTGATCCTGATATATTTCTTATAGCATCTCCTTGAGTAGATAATATGCCTCTTGATGAGTCAGAATCAATACCAGCACCATGATCCCACGCTCTAACAAACTGCCCTCTTAAATCAGGAACTCTTCCTGATGGATATAATGCACCTAATATTGGATTTTGAGTTTTATCAAATGCTTGACCATTTAATTCTAACCATCCTTGTGGTGCTGTCGCTGTTCCCCACATTTTTATTGTTCCGGGTTGATCTCCGATGGGATTCCATGTTCCACTTAAACAAGATAATATATTACCTACACTATCTTTTGACATCATTCCAGAAACAGGACAGGAGGCACCTATAGTATTTGACGAAGTTACTTGTAAAGTATCTCCTTGAATATTACCGGAAGCTTTAACATTACCATCCTGCCTAGCATAGAAACCATATTTACCTTCCGAAATAGTTGTTCCTGCTAATATCGAATAAAATGAACCTGTTGCAACAACGTCAACTGTTCTCACGCCACCCGCACTGAATCCCGGAGGCATTTCATTAGGATCTAAACCATTTGTAGCAAGTCTTTGTTGTATCTTTGTATTTTTATAAACATTTAATACTGTAGTATAATCAGCAGCATTAGGAGAATATATACTTAAATACCTAGTTCCATTATCTAATCTTATTTCATAGTCTCCACCACCAGCATCACCACCTAATGTTATTCTATCCCCATATCCATTATGAGCCATTACTTGATTATTTGCTATTATATTACTTCCTGATGTTATACTACTTCCAAAATCACCTGTTCCTCCAAATTTAGCATTTCCTGACGCTGTTACGTTTTTAGCATTTGATATATCATTAGCACCCATATCCAGATTTCCGGTCATCGGTAAAGTTCCATCACGACGAAGATACATAGAGTATAATGCACTATTATAACCAACTCTAAATGCTAATTGTCCAGCAGAGGTGATATTATTGAAGTTTGAAGATGCTTCGTTCCATTGAGCATTAAATCCTGATGCCGTGGTTGTCGTTTTCGTTACACCACTATCGATACCAGCAGCTTGCATGGATTTACCTAATAGATCATAACGAACAGCTCCATTTTCAGTCCATGAAGAAGCTGTTGTTATTAATCCGTTTATAACATAGTTAGGGGCGGTTCCATCACGCTTTAAGATAATTTTATAGGGTGATTTTATGATATTGTATCCATTAAACGATGAGGGTAATAATCCTTCATTAACCAGAGTTTGATACGTGATTTCACATCTAGCACCAGAGCATGTTCTTGGTCCCGGATCGGTACCTGTGCCAGCAGCATTAGCCAAAGTGGAAAGCTTATCATAACGAATATTAATATAACCGTTTACAGCCTCTCCTATTTGTTTCATTTGCTGACCAGCGGCGTTTGCTAATATTTGTTCTTGATCATTTTTCATATCCTGAAACTTCATGAAAGCGACCATTGTGCCTACACCAAGAACCAAGATTAATTCTAAAAGAGAAAATCCCTTGTTTTTCATTTTATTATCCTTATTTTTTCATACATAAAGCATATACACGGGATCCTAAGTCTTTATATTCAGGAGATGTATAATAACAGTCTATACTCCATCCATTATTTGATGGTGCTGAATAGTGAATAAAGTGGCGAGCAGGCTCTTCGCATTGACCTCCTCCACCTACAACAACTTCATCACTATTACAGGCTTGGAAATCAGAGTTTGCGGCCCATACACCATCATCCCTTAATGTTACTACGGGATTATATTGCCTTTGCCATTTTCCTGACTGACAAGATAGAGTAAAACCAGCAGAGTCTCGTGATATTGCTCCGCTATAGTTACAAGCATTACCGACTACAGCCGTTGATGTTGGCTGGAAATTATCTGCTTTGGCTGATCCTGTTGCTGTTATATTTCCAGAAGCTGCAATATCTCCAGTTGCTGTATTTGATGCTACTACGTTTAAGTTTCCTAATATTCTTTGAGACCCCCATACATCTAGTAATGTTTTTGCTCTATCATTTGATAATGCTGTATTCCATATAGTTAAAGATTTTGCTGTATCCATTTTTATTTCATAATCATTACCTACAGTTCCATCTGCAGCAGGTGCTCCATCACCACCTATTGACATGGTATTACCACCACCATTATGAGCTATAAGCCAATTAGCAGCATTTATATTTCCATTTGAAGTTATATTTCCGGTTGATGAATCTAGGGTTACAGTTCTGGTTGCACCATTTGGTGTACTTACACCTACGTCTCCTCTAAAGTTAAATAAAAACTTAGTAGTACTATCGGAAGGGAAAAAACCTATAGTTGGTGATGAAGTCGGTTCAAATGAAAAATCATAATCACCATTGTTATCACCACCAATCCTTATTACTTTACCACTTCCATTACGAGCTAAAAGCCAATTTCCAGAAGATATATTTCCAGTGCTATTTATATCGGCATTTACTTGTAATGTATTATTTAGCGTTGTTTTACCACCTATTGTTAAATCACCAGATGCTGATATTTTGTCGGCATTAGAAATGCTTCTTCCCCCCATATTCAAGTCTCCAGTCATCGGGAGCGTTCCATCACGGCGCAAATATACTGAATATAATGCGGCATCATATCCTGTTCTATAAGCAAATTGTCCTGCTGTTGTTATAATAGGGAAATTTGTTGCTGTTTCTGTCCACTGACCATTATATCCAGATACAGTAGTTGCTGTCTTAGTTACACCACTGTCTATCCCGGCTTCTTGTATAGCTTTACCTATAAGATCATAACGGATTGCTCCATTTTCTGTCCACGAAGAGCTAGTGGTAACAAGCCCATTAATAACATAGTTAGGTGATGTTCCACTTCTTTTTAAAAATATTTTATAAGATGATTTAGCAACATTTATTCCTGTATAAGAAGAAGGTAATAAACCCTCATTTATTAATGTTTGATACGTTATGTCACATCCTGATGTTGTACATGTTCTTGGACCCGGATCGGTACCGTTACCAGCGGCATTCGATAGAGTAGCAAGTTTATCATAGCGTATACTAATATATTTATTTACAGCTTCTCCCATCTGTTTCATTTGTTGACCAACACTTCTAGCAACTATTGCTTCCTGTTCATTCCTCATATCCTGAAACTTCATAAAAGCAACCATTGTTCCTACCCCTAGAACCAATATTAATTCTAATAATGAAAACCCCCTACCACTACTTCTCATTTTTGTTTATTTCCTATTTATGCATATATTTATTTTATCTAAAAAAAATAAATAACATACTCAAGATTATTAGCAATAAAATTGTATGTATTACATATATTTTTTTCTGATAAAAGAGCTATCTTAATTATTTTTATGCATTTATAATTAATAAAGGTTGTATTCAATGTGATAAAATAATATACTAATCCTATATTTTATTACTCATTGGAGATAACGTTATGAAAAAAATTATTATTGGTCTTTTCTCATTATTTGCTGTTTCTCAGGCTGGAGCAGTTACTATTAATGATGCTTTTGGTGTTAAATTAGGACAGCAAGTTAACACTTCCCAAATGAAGGCTTCTGCCGGATTTGGTGGAGAGAATGTAAATAGTGGCCCTGCTACTTATCAGTTTTCTCCTTCTGTTAATGACATGCAAATAAGTTTTAATGAATACTCTTTTTCTACTGATAACTCTCGTCGTGTTATAGCAAGCGTAACAGCAATAAAAAATAGTGGATCAGAAAAACAATGTCAGGCTGATTTAAGTGTTGTAAAATCCGCAGCAACTAAAAAATATGGTGAACCTGTTTATAGCCAAATAAATAATGTAAACTTTGTTGATAGCCAAACCCGTTCTAAAACAGTAGCTGTAAGCTGTTCTCAAAACGTTCTTACTTTTGTTTTAAATGATGTTAACTCTGGATTACAGTTTTAATTAATCTAATAAAATAAAGGCCCCTCGCGGGGCCTTTATTATTACATAGCTCTTACTATATATATAAATGCTACGTTTTTCGTTCTAGTTTCTGCGGAATGTCTTGGAGCAGTAGAATAAGGGGTAGATATCGACCAGTTTAAATCATAAGTTCTTAATACATCTCCTGTTGTTGGCGTTGAGTTATTACCATTTTTTAATACGTTTCCCGGATCTATTAATCTTGTAGCCATTACATCATCCTTAGCATCTAAAAATATAGCCTGCATACTTGAATCACCTTGATTTGATCCTGCTACATAACCCGTTGATGTTGGTAATGAATGGTTGTGGTTTTGTAAAGTATCCGTTTGTTGGCTTAATATTGCTCTATTTGGTTCTGAATCCTGCCCTCTACCTTGATCAAGACCTCTTATGAACTGCCCTCTCAAATCTGGAAGAACACCAGATGGATATGCTTTAGCAAGTAATGGATACTGTGATTTATTAAAGGCTTGACCATTACAAACTAACCAACCTGTAGGTGGAGTAGTTGTAGGCCACGGAATAGGAGATCCAACTGGCATCTCTGATTGCCAGTATCCAGAAACACAATTTAATACCTGACCAGCATTATCTCTTGCAAGCAACCCATTTTCACTACACGTTTGTCCACCTACAACAACTTCTGTTGGCTTGACAAATCTTCCCGATACTGTTTGAAGAGATTTTATATTTCCTGATGCCATAATGTCATTAGATGCATAAATATTACCATATCTATCCATATATGATGCAGCATCTGTCGCACCATTTGTCATTGATGTTCCGGTTTTACCATATGGCACTACTGCGATTGTTCCGCTTGCTAATATGTCAAATGCTCTTACACCTCCACCCCAACCCGGTGGTAAATCTCTCGGATCTAGACCATTTGTACCCAATAAGTTTGTTACTCTATGATCACCTATTACAACCATCCTACCATTAGTTTGGAATACTGTCGTTGTTGGTCTATCATTAGTTGGAACTGATGGTGAAAATATTGAAAGCGGTTTTGCTTGTGCTAATCTTATCTCATAATCAGTTCCAGCAGCATCACCTCCTAACGATATCGTATCTCCATATCCATTATGAGCTATTACTTCTCCAGCGGCTGTGACTGTTCCTCCAGATGTTATATTTCCTCCAAAATCTCCCTTTCCAGAAGCAGTAATATCTTTCGCATTATAAATATCATTTGCTCCCATGTTGAGGTTTCCAGTCATAGGTAGCGTTCCATCACGGCGTAAATACATAGAATATAAAGCACTGTTATATCCTACGCGATAAGCAAATTGACCAGCAGTAGTAATATTATTGAAATTAGCAGAAGTTTCTGTCCATTGTCCATTATATCCATTTGCTGTTGATGCTGTTTTTGTAACTCCACTATCAACTCCAGCAGCAAACATGGCCTTACCTAATAAATCATAACGAATCGCTCCACTTTCTATCCAAGATGATGATGTTGTGATTACACCATTAATAATATAGTTAGGGGCTATTCCAGATCGTCTAAATTGAATTTTATAAGGCGAACGAAAGGCGTTCATTCCATTAAATGTTGATGGAAGTAATCCTTCATTAACTAATGTTTGATAGGTAATTTCACATACTGTAGAACTACATGTTCTTGGACCGGGATCGGTACCATTTCCTGCAGCATTCACTTGAGTTGCTAATTTTTCATAACGAATATTGATATATCCATTTACAGCTTCCCCAATTTGTTTCATTTGTTGACCTACTGCAGTTGCTAATATTTGCTCTTGTTCATTCTTCATATCCTGAAACTTCATAAAAGCAACCATTGTTCCTACACCAAGAACAAGAATCAACTCCAAAAGAGAAAATCCTTTTTTTACGCTTTTAAATAACATTTTACTTCCTCTATTTTAAATATATAAATCCTGTCTATGAATAAGTATCATATTAATCGTAACAATCAATATTTCATTTGCATAGCTTATCAATTTTTATGATAAACGCGCTATTAACAAGTTTTGCACTTATTTATATAACTTATTATTAACTTTGTTGTTAATAAATATCCTTATTTTCCTCACAATTTACCAATTAAGTAAATAATATGAAAATTTTAAAAAATAGGTGGCGTGATTTTGAAAATGTATTATAAAAGATGAATATAGACATAAAATATAGGATTTATATGAAGCATAATAAAAAAATTATAGCGATTTCTGTCGTTATTGGTATTTTAGGATTATCTTATTTTTTCACAAATAATAAGTCAGAAAACATACAGTACATTACTGAAAAAGTCGTTAAAGGAGATATTGTTAATACAGTATTAGCCACAGGATCGGTAAGCGCTTATCAAAAAGTTTCTGTTGGTGCTCAAGTTTCAGGCCAAATAGATAAACTTTATGTGAAGCTTGGTCAAACCATTAAAAAGGGAGACCTTATTGCTGAAATAGACTCTACTACTCAAACTAATGAATTGAAAACAGCAAAATCTAATTTTGAAATATATAAAGCACAACTTAAATCAAAGACAATAGCAATGAATATTGCTCAAACTCAATATAATAGACAAAAGAATTTATTAGGTTTAGACGCTGGTTCTAAAGAAGATTATGAAAATACTAAAAACGCATTAGCGCTAGCTAAATCAGAAGTTGATGTTTTGAAATCACAAATTGAACAGGCTAACATTTCAGTTTCAACTGCTGAAACAAATGTTGGATATACGAAGATAGTTTCTCCATTGGATGGTGTTATTGTTTCTGTTCCTGTAGAGCAAGGCCAAACTGTTAACTCTAATCAAACAACACCTACTATTGTAGAAATAGCAGATCTAAGTAAAATGATTATAAAGCCTGAAATATCAGAAGGCGATATCACTAAAGTTAAAGCAGGAATGCCTGTTGATTTCTCAATTATTGGAAATCCAGATAAAACATATCACACAACTCTTCAATCTGTAGATCCGGGGACAACAACTTTGACAGATGGAACTTCATCTACTAGCTCTTCTAGTAGTTCTAGCTCTTCTTCAACAGCAATATATTACTATGGTAATCTTATTGTTCCAAATGATGAGCAAAAACTTAGAATATCAATGACTACTCAAAATACTATTATAGTAGGTAAAGCAGAGGGGGTTTTGATAATTCCTACGATTACTATTAAAAAAGAAAAAGATAAAGATTTCGTATATATCCTTGGGAAAGATAGACAACCTGAAAAAAGAGAAGTTAAAATTGGTTTGTCTGATGATTTGAATAGTCAAATCATATCTGGTTTAGTAGAAGGAGAAGAAGTTATATCATCTCAAACGGATGGTAGTATAAATACGCCAATGAGAAGAGGAGGGCCAAGAATATAATGAATAATATTATTGAAATATCCAATTTAAATAAAAAGTTTGGAGAAGGAAATAATGAGGTTCATATTCTTAAGGATATTAATCTTTCAATAAAATCTGGAGACTTCATCGCTATTATTGGAGCTTCTGGCTCTGGTAAATCAACGTTAATGAATATATTAGGATGTTTAGATACTGCGAGCAATGGATCTTATAAAATAGATGGAGAAGAAGCAAGCAATATGGATTCTGATGGCTTAGCTGCTTTAAGAAGAAAAAAGTTTGGCTTTATTTTTCAACGTTATAATCTATTATCTACTTTGACAGCTATTGAGAACGTTGCTCTTCCTGCGGTTTATTCAGGAGTTCCTCAAAGTGAAAGAGAAGGTAGAGCTAAAAAAATACTTTCTGATTTAGGTCTGGAAGATAAAATTAAAAATAAACCCCATGAACTCTCTGGAGGACAACAACAAAGAGTTAGTATTGGAAGAGCATTAATGAATGGTGGAGAAATAATACTTGCCGATGAACCTACTGGAGCCTTAGATTCCCATAGTGGTGAAATGGTTATGGGAATAATAAAAGAACTTCATGAAAAAGGACATACTATAATTCTTGTTACTCATGATAAGAATATTGCTAATTATGCTAATAGAATAATAGAAATAAAAGATGGTGAAATTATTTCTGACACCAGTAAATCTTCTCATTATATTTTTGTAAAAAAGGAAACGATTAAAGAAAAAAACAGTTTTTCCTTTTTTAAAGATCAGTTAGTTGAATCTTTTAAAATGGCTTTAAATGCTATATCAGCTCATAAACTTAGATCATTTTTAACCATGCTCGGTATCATTATTGGTATAGCATCTGTTGTTTCTATAGTAGCTCTTGGTAATGGTTCTCAACAAAAAATATTATCTGATATTAGTTCTATGGGTACAAATACTATCGATATTTATCCCGGTGAAGGATTCGGTGATATGAGATCTGGAAAAGTTAAAACATTAACTGCTAATGATTCTCAAGTTCTAAATAGACAAAGCTATGTTGATAGTTCAACTCCAAATTCTTCTACATCTGGAGCATTAACTTATAAAAATATTGCTGTAAATGCTCAAGTAAAAGGAGTAGGATATGAATTTTTTGATGTTAAAGGTATCGAAATAGCTAAAGGGAATAAATTTTATCAAAAAGATATAAAAAATAACTCTCAGGTAGCTGTTATTGATAAAAACACACAAAATAAACTTTTTCCTAATGGTGAAGATCCCATTGGTAAAATATTATTTATTAATAAAAAACCTTTAAAAATAATCGGAGTTTCTCAAGAGAAAAAAAGTGCTTTTGGAAATGATGATAATTTAAATATTTGGTCTCCTTACACTACTGTTATGAATCGTATTTCTGGCTCTAAAAACATTGATTCTATTACGGTCAAAATAAAAGATAATGTTTCTATGCAAGCTGCAGAAAAAAGTATTATTGATTTACTTACTGTTAAACATGGAGGAAAAAAAGATTTCTTTACTATGAATACTGACAGTATAAAACAAACGGTTGAAAGCACAACAAACACTATGACATTACTCATATCATCTATTGCTGTTATAGCATTGATTGTTGGCGGTATTGGAGTTATGAATATCATGCTTGTTTCTGTTACAGAAAGAACAAAAGAAATAGGTGTAAGAATGGCTATAGGAGCAAGGGAATATAATATTCTTCAACAATTTTTAATAGAAGCGATCCTTATTTGTCTTATAGGTGGTGCTGCTGGGATAGCATTATCATATGGAATAAGCGTATTATTCAATAATATCGTAACTAACTTTGCGATGACATTTTCAACTATGTCTATCATCATGGCTGTTGTATGTTCTACTATGATTGGTATTATCTTTGGTTTTATGCCAGCTAGAAATGCTTCCAAACTCAATCCAATAACCGCATTATCAAGGGAATAATTAAAATGAAATATAAAATAATCACTATGCTAATATCAGCAGCTATATTAACAGGATGTTCTACAACAAACTCTGGATTTGAAAACTACCCATACAAAGAATTACAGGTACAATATCCGGTAGATAAGGCATACAATATTGATACATCATGGTGGAAAAAATATAATGACGCTGAACTTAATAAAATTGTAGATATAGCAATAAGAAATAATATAGATTTAGCATCAAGTGCTATTAAAGTTAATCAAGCACTTTATCAAGCAAATCTGGTTGGCGCTGATTTAGTTCCTTCATTTAGTGGCAGTGTGGGTGCCTCTACCAGTAAAAATATTAAAGAAGGTGGAAACTCTAATCAAAACTTTCAAGGAAGTCTAAATATTAGCTATACTTTAGATTTATGGCAACGTTTATCCGATTCTGCATCAGCAAAAGAATGGGTTTATAAAGCCACACAACAAGATTTAGAAGCTACTAAATTAACCTTAATAAATAGCGTTGTTGATAACTATTTCCACCTAAAATATTTACATGAAATATATAACATTAATTCAGATAGCTTAAAAAACTATGAAAAAATATATGAAATAGCATTAAATAAGAATAAGTATGGACTTGTTAGTAATCTTGATGTTATTCAGGCTCAACAATCTATAGAATCTACAAGAAATAGTTTAAATAGTATTAATCTTCAAATAAAAACAACAGAGCAGACTTTAAAAAATCTACTTAATTATCAGCCTCAGAATACTATATATTTAAGTAATCGTAGTTTATTAGATACTCCGTTACAAGGTATAGATTTAGATGTGCCGATTTCAACGATAGCAAATAGACCTGATTTAAAAGCTTATGAATATAGATTACTTAGTTCATTTAAAGATAAAACAGCAGTAGAAAAATCTATTTATCCAGATATTACCATAGGTTCAAGTTTAAGTTCGTCAAATAACAAATTTAATAATGCTTTAAATATACCTATTGCGGCTGCTAATATATCTATCAATCTTCCCTTCCTTGATTGGAACCATATAAAATGGAATATAAAAATATCTCAGGCAGATTTTGAACAGAGCAAACTTAATTTTGAGAAAGCTATCGTTTCATCCCTCAATGAAATTGATACTTATTATTATACATATTCTAATTATTTAAATAACTATAATAGTGTTAAGAAACAGTATGATAACAATTTAAAAATTTCCAATTACTACAAAGTTAGATATGATCAAGGTATTTCAGAAATGGCAGACTGGCTAAATGCTTTACAAACAGAAAATTCTTCAAAACAATCAATTGTTCAGGCCAAATATCAATTACTGAGCAGTGAAAGTAATGTTTATCAAGCGATGGCAGGTAAGTACCAAAAATAGTGGTTGAGCTTATTTTTTGTTTATGATATTATCCCTTCATCAGATGAGGGGATTTTTAATGCATAAAACGTACAATAAAGATTATCTTTGGATTTATTCATATATTACGCCATTTTATGATGCTGAATACAGACGTTTTCATAATATGGTTCATATTAATTCTGGATTGAATGTTTTATCTAATCTAAACCTTTCTATAACAGATGAACAATACATTGCTTGGCTCTTTCATGATATCATCTATTTTCCGGGATATGATAAAAATGAAGAAATGAGCGCACAATATATGTCGGACTTTTGTAAGACTCATAACTTAAATATTAATATAGATTTAGCCTATCAAATTATTATGGATACTAAACTACATAAACCTACTTGTGAACAATCAAAAATAGTTCTTGATATGGATATGTATACTTTAGGTCAACCATCTTATAACGATTTTCAAGATGATCGTATTAATGTTATTTTTGAATATGAAAGATTTTGTGGCGGCACTAATAAAGCAGAAGCTGGTGTTTTAGATTTTTTAAAAAATATTCAAGGAGAAAAGATTTTTTGCACCGATGAGTTCCAACAATTTCAGCCTTGCTTTGAAAATAACGCTCAACAATATATTAAATCAGGTGGAAAAGTTTTATATTTCTAAAAAAATAACTGCAAAAAAATAAGAAAGACAAGTCTTTCTTATTTTTTTAAAAAACATAAAAAACATAACTTAGTATTCCCATTAAAAAATATATTACCACTTATAGTCTATTAAAATCAATAAAAATATACCCTCAAAAACCCTTAAAACATACTAATTTAAACATAAAAAAAGTATAAAATACTGCGCAAAAATATCTATTTTTATGATGTAACTATATGATTTTAAAGATTAAATTATATGAAAATCTCATACATCCTAAGTGCTTGTCCTATCAGGTTTTTTAGTTCTGTATTTCTATTAAAAAAATGATATACTGTATTCAATAAATCAAAGAATATAGGGGATAAAGGAAATGAATCTGTGGAGTCAAGTTAACAAAAAAGAATGTTTAAGTTTAGCTCAAAGAAGCATGAATACAGCTTCTAGCAAAAAGATTTCTACAAATACTGTTTCATCTCCTTTTGCTCAGAGACAACGTAAGAAATAAAATATTAACATTGCTGGTAATATTTTACTTTTTAAGAGAGAGGCTACAAAACCTCTCTTTTTGCTTTCTGATTTGCCATAATATTTCATATCAATTATAATAAATGAAGTGATGATTATAATCAAATGGAGATAGTATGGATATTCAAAATCTTAGAAAGTTAAATAACAGTTATGTTAATCAATTATTAAATCAAAATAGAGTAGATGAATCATTAGCTCTTGAGATTATTGACTTACATTTACAGCCTTTATCTATAATTCAACTTGTCTACGAAAAATCTTTAAATGACAATCAAAAAAAACCTAATGAAAAAAATGATTTCTTGAGTTCAATTACAGAAGCAATCTTAGAAGAAAACCTTTATTGCACTTATCCAGAAGAACGTAATCTTATTATAAACGAAATAAATACTATCGCTTTAGGAATAAAATATTCTGACTTATCAGAAGAAGAATTTAAAGATGAATTAAAAATACTACATGCTGAAAAAGATAAAAGTAAATACATAGACCATCATCATCGTTATAATTATTATGCTGGACTTTTTGCTTATTATAATAAATTTGGTAATTTTCCAGATAATATAAATTTTTATATTGTTGATAAAGAGAAGCCAGCACAACCTGAAATTGGTGCTATCAAAGATTACCTTGAAAACTATCTTGAAAATTATGCTGTTAACACATACTCTTCTGATGATATTCAAGAAATGCTTACAGCCAATGAAGAAGAATCTATAACTAATAATCAATTTAGAGATTATCATCAAAATAAAATTGACTCAAAAACTACTCGCTCTGATAATTTAAAATTAAGTATAAAGGCAATAGAAAAAGTTAACGATCATGATGAATATCTTGAAATAGAGCATATTGCTTATAGTAATGCTCTTAGATTCAAAAAAAGTATCGAAAATGATTTGCCTTTAATTCAAAGAATAAATAACCATACAATTAGTAAGGTTATTGAGGATATGCAACGAAATAAAGAACTTAAAGCTAGTCATTTGACAATGATCAAAGATCTTTATAGTGGAGAAGTAGATCCTAATACAACTCTTGAACTTTATAAAGATGCTTACAAACAAGAAGGTTCAAAATATTATAAAAATGGCATAAAACTTATTAATGCTATTATAAACGATAAAAACTTATTATCATCTGATCCTAATGTTAATCCTTACTTGATTATTGAGAGACATAGAATAGAAAAATCTACAGAATCTAATTTATCAGATAAAAACACTCTTATATTACTTAATAGTTATGACATCCCTGAAAAATATGAACATTTTTTACCTATTATTAAAAATATGATTGATGAAGAAATAGAAAAGAGATCTGAAAACTCTTTACCTAATATTATCGTTAATAATATGTCTGATAGTGATATTCGCAACTGCTTAGAAAACTTAAATGATTATCATACTTCAAGGATTAAAAAATCAAATAATGTTTCATTAGATGAATGTAAAGATATTATAAAAGCTTATTTTTCTACAGATAGTCAAATAGATCATATAGCTGCTAAATATTATAAGTTTTCTGATGAAATTAAAGCTCTTTCCAATGAAGAACGTATAAAATTGGATAAGATGGTTGATTTCTTAAAAGATCTAAAAATAAATATGACGGATCTAAGAGAAAGTAATATGGAGACAATATTATCATCTTATGTAAATAATAATAATGATGAAAAAGTGAAAAATCTTTTAGATGATGTTAAAAGTATAAAAAATGGAAATAAAATCATTGATAATACTGTTATTCTTATAGATAAACTTTCTCTTGAAAAAGATGCTTCATTAGAGAATAATAACAACCTAATTAATCGTATTAGAAAAAGATTCTCATTATAATAAAATAAAAGACGCTCCCCAGAGCGTCTTTTTTGCTTTATACTTCTTTTAGTGTTTTCATATCTAATATAGTAAGATGCCCATCAGAAAAACCACCACCTGTATCTATTAAATAAAAGTTACCAAGTTTTCTAACGCTTTCGTCTTTCATATGACCACATATAACAGCTCTAACATCTTTAACGTATTGATTTTTAATCGTTGACCTAATTGTATCTTTCATTGCTTTCATCATTATTTTATAATTAACTGTTTTCATGTTCTGCTCAAAAGATTTCCATGTGGCTGTAGGTAAATCAGCATGAACAATAACTATTGGCCCATCTTCCGTTTTTACATGCATAGCTATAGGTAAATTTTTATAAGCATTGGCAATTTCTACCATTTGTTTTGTTGTAAGTTTTTTAACCCAAAAACCACCAAGTTGCTCAATGTAAATTTCTTTCATTAAAGCATCCATTTTATTAACATATTCTATTGTCAATAATTCATGATTTCCTTTTACAGATATAAACCAATCTTCATTTAAAAAATTCATCACTAAATGAGAATCAGGACCACGATCAGTTAAATCTCCAACGCAAAATAATCTATCTTTTTTGGTATCGAAATTTATCTCTCTTAACTTGGATATTAGTTTTACAAACTCTCCATGTATATCACCTATAACATAGTCTTTACCTTTTCTATTTTCATCAAAATATCTTATAGGTTTATATTTATCATATTTCATCCACAACACTCATTTTATTAAATAAATATGGAATCTTCGACAAGTCTTCTAAAGCACTAGCTAAAGCTTCTTCATAAATTCTTCCTTCTCTATCGAATTCAACAAAAACAGATTCCCCAATAGAGCCTACAATAGAATCACTACATCCAGATGTGTAAATATCATCTGCAAGTTGATCTGTAATTTCTTTTTGTTCATCTAGTCTTATTATAAAGTGAAAAATTTCCATAGATTCTCCTGTTTGATTTTTTATTGATTATAACACTATTTCAAAATAAATGCACGTTTAATTGTCCATTTAGGATTACTTTTCATTTTATTTATTATATAATTAAAAATATAGCCTTATTTTGGAGAAACAAATGAAGATAAAAGACTTAACTATACCATTTTTAAAAGATTTGAAAGTAGACGATGATAAAATCATAGATGCTATTCTTTTACCAGTGAATCTATCTAAAACAGCTTGTCAACTTAATCATTTGTTAGGAGAATGTACGCCTAATATTAAAGATGAAAAGAGATACGATTCTCTTCGTAAGCTTCATGAAAGCTGTTTCCAAGCAAAAGCTCTTTCGGTTAATGAAATGGGAAATCTTCATAACAGTATTGCTATAGAAACAATGATTGAATATAAAGCATTACAATTTTTAACGCAGCAATATAGTTCTAACGAGTTTAATAACCTTATTGAAAAATATGTTCAAAAATCTATTAATGAAGATAATGGGGTTGTTATACAAAATCATTATAAAAACTTAGCTTTTTTAACATCAGATATTGGACAAAAACGTTTCCCTTCGGAAGATATTCAGCATGTAAATATTGAAAAAGTTACGGGAGATTATTCTATAAATAAAAATTTTCCAACAAAAATAAAGCAACAAATTAACTTTATTACCTCATCTTTAGAAAGTGTTGACTCAATAACTTTATCTGCTATGCAAAGCTTCGTTGGATTGAAAATAAAAATGACTACCGATAGGATAAGCGAACAAAATAAAGAACTTGATGCTGATTTACAACACTTACATTCTCAAGGCTATACTAATATTAAAAAAAGTGATTTACGAGCGAATACTCAATTAAAACAAATAGAAAGTGTTCTTAAGAATCACCAGATTTTTGATCAAGCAATTAAACATACTATTAATTATAATAATATTAGTAATCTTTGCCAGAATATTAATAACCCTGAACTTACTGATTATATTAACTCTTTAAGTAAAATAAAAATAACAGAAGAACTTATTGGAACTATCAAAGAAGGATATAGATTAAAGGATCATAGATTTTCTCCAGAGATGGAATACAGACAAGAAGAAAAAGCTCATGAAGAATATCAGATTCTTTCTATTATACAAAAAGATGAAAGAAGAAAAGATAAAGATTTTCAGGATAGTGTGGCTGACGAATCATTATTTCATGTTAAAAAGAAAACGGGCTTTTCTTTCACAAGATAAAAATATTATTCATAATTAATTAGAAAGCCAGAATACATTCTGGCTTTTTTATTATTAAATAGTCTTTATTACTTTATTTGAAAAAGGAATTTTCAGATGTTATTATTTTATTATATTTTAAAAGGGATAGGATAATGCTTCAAAAAACTGTGATTAAACATGTCGTATATGGTAAAAAAGAAGATATTTTGGATAAATTTTCACAAGAGTATCCAGATGTTTATGAAACAAATCAAGAAATGGTTTCAAAATTTCTTGATTTACTATTTAATTGTTCTGAAACAGAACTATCACTTTATACAAGTAAAAAATTTGATAGTATTAGAAACCACGCTCATACACTTCAAACAATTACTGAAGAATATAAAAGTTTAAATGTTACAAATATATTAAATCAAAGGCTTAAAGAATCTAATAAATCTATTAGCTTATTTGGCAGTATTTTAAGTAATGGTAATCATTCTGACTTACAGCTTGATGAATTGGAAGCTCGTTCTGTATTAAATAGAACACAGTTTTATTATAATAGAACGCAGGAGCTTTATAGTAAATGTAAAGCGAAAGCTACACAGATTAAATTATGCATTAAATTCTTAAAAATAATTCCCGAAACTAGTTTTACAAAATCACAACTTGAACTATTAGAACATGGAGACTTAGAAATAGGGTTATTGATTAATCAGATTCAGCAAACATCTGATACATTAAGAACTGTTTTAGATTCTACAGATAGCTTTATTAATGTTAACTTACCTCTTGTTTCAAAAGTTAGAGGATTAAAAACAGACATAGTTAATATTAATGGAACTCTTGCTACATCTTATTTTACTGATGAAAATATTTCGGTTCTTGAAAATCTTAATAAAATTACTAAATCAAGGATTCAAGATTTTAGAAATTATAATTACTTTCAGCAACTTCAAGATATCTTTAAAATATGCAATAAACAGGTAGGATTTTTTAAATCACTTATAGGGAAAAAAGATGAAAATAGTTCTATAGCTCTTTCTAAAACCATAGAGCTTGAACAAAAAATTAGTTATTTCTCGAATGATTTAAATAAACTATTGGATAACTCTTTACGTAGAAAAGAAAGTGTTATTCGTATATTAGAAGATATAGATGATAATCATATTGGTCGAGATGCTTTACTTGGTCTAATAAATAAATCAGAACAACTTATTACTGAACTTCAGTTAATATTAGTTGATATTAATAGTGTAAAAGAAGAAATCAATATTTTAAAACAAACAATTATCCACAAAAAAAGAGCCTAACGGCTCTTTTATTTTAGTAAGTTTATACTTCTTGTTAACTCTTTTTTCTCTTTTTCTTTGTTTAATTTTACTAAATCATCTTTAGCTTTTTCATAATATAACTCTTTTTCGGCTAAAAGATTTTGTATATCTTTTAATGACACTTTGTTATTTTGATTAATTTTATTCACCAAAATATCTTTATCTCTTTGAGTCAAATATAAACCAACTTCCATTACGTCATCTTTAGATAAATCTATTTCTTTCAAAACGGTAAGATCTATGTAATGTTTTATATCATCTCTAAATAAATAGGTTATTACAAAAACGCTTATAAAACTTAAAGCTATTGCTGATAATAATAATCCAAAGTCCTCTAACATATTTGTAAAAGTAGAGAATGCTAAAATAGATATTATAAAGTTTATTAGTGGAACACCTATTATAAAATATAGACAACCATAGTATAAATTTAGATCTTCGACACCTTTTTTTCTCAAATTCTTTAGAAGATTCCAGCGAGATCTTATATTAATATTATTTTTAAAAACTATTGCATCAACTCGTTTTTTTATAAATATAGATAATCCTTCTACGCTATGAGCAATCTCATTTACATTATCATTCATAATAACCTCATTCAGCTTTTAGTAATTTGAAAATAGTACAATCAGGAATATAAGAAAAAATATCAGGCGAATTTTTAGGAAGCATGAAATAACCTATATTGTTTCCGGGGCCTTCTGTTTTTATTATATCAACACTTTTAGTTTTATAATTTAGCTTACATTTTTGAGATTGAAAAACATAATTATCTCCATTATCAGTAATCAATAAAGCATCAAAATCATTATAGTTGTTATTACTTCTATATATTTCATCACCTACTGAATGATAAAAAACATCGCCTATTAACGGTCTTTTTCCAATAAACTTTATACTTTCGTTTCTAAGTTCTCTTGGATGTTTTTTTATTGCTCTGTTAAAAAAATTGATATAATCTGCAACTAATTGTCTTTGAACGGAGTCAACATAGCCATCATAGTATAATACATTATTTGCCTTTTCTCTTTCTTTTTTACTTTCTTCTTGTTTAGCTATTTTTTCTTTTTCATCTTCTTCTTGCATCTTAGTTTCAAGATAAGATGATATGCTACTTAATCCATTTCCTGCATAACTTACTAATCTTGCTACTGACGTTACAGTAGTTGTTATTAGAAGAGTAGAAAATACTAATAATAATACTTTTTGTTTTTTCATCAAAATATTGAAACCTCGCACCTTGTAGCAGGTAAAAAAATACGTTTTTCTATACTCTGCATATTACCTAACATGTATAACTATACCCATCAAAACGGTAAAGCATTACGCAGTTCTTCCAGCCTATACCTTCTACTATACCTTGTTTTACTTTTATATTAAAGCTTCCACTTGACCTTACTGCTACTTTACCTTTATATGTTCCTTTTTTCTTTCCTTTCAATACAACAGCTTTCACTATATCACCTGTCTTAAATCCATGTACTATTTTAGATCCTTTCGCTTTTCCTCGCGGAAAACCGTATTTATCCACTAAACACATCTGCCTGTTATTTCTTCTTTCCTTCTTTATTAACAATGGCTTTAACTTTTTAGGGATATATACCTTCGCTCCCGTTGTGCCTGCGCACAACGCATCTATATAATGCTCCTTCTTATATCCCTGACTGACTCTGTTATACTTCGTTTCCGCTCCTGTTCCTGTCAGAACAGGCACATTTATATTTCCTAATTCTTTTACGATTTGTCTACGGGTTATGTTGACCGCTGCAGCATCTTTTAACGAACTTTTTAACTGTGCCTTTATCTTTTTCAATAACGCCGGGTTATCCTTCAGAAATTCATCGATTGGCAAGTTATCTTTTTTTTGGTTACAATCATGACAGGATAACACCAGATTGCTTATTCTGTTACTTCCTCCACAGCTACGTGGGATAACATGTTCTTTTTCAAATGACACATTCTTGACTCCACAATAGACGCAGCTATAATTATATTTCTCAAGCAAATATTCTTTTACCTCATAATCAAACAGCGTGCCACGCTGGTATTCGATACCTTCAACAGCAGCGTTTTCCATCTTCTGCATATCAAACTTAACGGATTCTACGGTGATAAAACCAACAGGAGACAGTCGCATGAAACGCTTTGACCATTCCACTATGTTATCTACACGGCTCTGGACGGATGGAGCCAACCATCCTTTATGCTTACTTCTTACACGATTAAGGAACCGTGCTTGCCTGTAGCGGGTTTTACGGTTTCTTCTGGCCCTTCTTATCATACGCCGACTATCTAAATTGCCTTTTATTTCCTGCCCACGGTGAGTTAACACAGCACCAAATATGGCAGACAGCCTGTTTTTCCCATGTAAAACCAGCCCTATCCCTGTTTGTCTTGAACCCGGATCGAACTTAAGTTCAACAGGCTGTATATATCCGTCTGAACGCTGAGTTAACTGTATAGTAAAAGGATAAAGACGTTTAACTCTTGCTTTTTTGCTCTGCAATAGTTGTCTTGCCCTTGCTGGGCGGCAGGGCATCAACGCCTTACCTGTTTTACTTAATACGAAAACTCTATTCATTATGCAACCGCTCCAGCGGTTACATATTTAAAACGAAATGAGACATTTCGGTAAAACCAGTGAGTTACATTTTTATTTATTTTGCTCATTATTATCCTTTATTACTAAAAATAAGTTACCTTATTATCTTTTATGAAAAACAACGTTTTTCATAAAGTTGGCTATTAAATGCAACTCACTACGTGAGTTACATTTTTCTAGCTATCTCCTCGCCAAAGTTAAAAAACATTTCGGTTTTGATGCAATTTCGAAGAAATTACATTTTACCATGTAGTACACACTTTTCCTTACCCCAAAGAAATGTTTAATGTATTACGACATGGCGTAAAACTGGAGAAGCATTTTACGGTGCCATCTGTTTTTAACGTAGTCTGTAAAACTTGCCGTTTCACAGACTAAAGCTGGTCAGTTAATCCAAGTCGAAGGCTTATTCAGAAAACTACCCAATTTTTCTTTTTTAGCCTCGTCCGATAGGGCTGGGTTACTGACTAATATTCTCTCCTTTCTATAGCATTATATAGTTTTTTTGCCATTTCTGGACTTATTTCTTTTACAGCAGAACAATCTTGAGGTTCAGAAACAACCCCCTTTGTATCTATTGGCATTAAGAAGAATCCCCATCCAATTCTTTTAATTATTTTTACTTGTTTTACATATGGATTTATATAACAAAGCTCTTTATTGTATAAATAGCTACTGCCATCATCCGTAACTATTTTGTAGTTATAAAAATCACGCATATTCGTCATTGTACCAATTATTCCATCCTCTCTTTCATAAGATAGTTCAGCGTTATCTCTCTTAAAAGCTGACATAGAATCAATGTTCTTTATTTCTACTGTTGCGTTTTCTTTGTCTTTTTCTGTTTTTTCTATAAAACTCATATAATCTTTAGTTTCTTCTGGATATTTATTATCTGCATAAGAAGAAAAACTATTCATCGTTAAACAAAATCCAAAAAAAACGGTTAGTATTTTTATATTCATATATAACCCCCTTCAAATTACTGATTTTACTTTAAGTTAATAGTTTAAATCAAAAAAAATCTTAGTTTACATTCAAATTATTGGAAATAAATATGTTAATTAATTATGGAAAATAATATAAGCAAATATTATTGAAGTCATAAAAACCAATAAAATAAAAATAAGAACAT
>OKEV01000097.1_pt1 | contig 57122 bp, 60 predicted proteins | sample 1611141 | NCBI WGS metagenome assembly OKEV01 (sample SAMN04436713, study PRJEB24849) | human gut metagenome | biome: human gut; feature: NICU; material: stool | host: Homo sapiens | place: USA: Saint Louis, MO | collected 2010-08-30
GCCTGTCACGCAGGGGGTCGCGGGTTCGAGTCCCGTCCGTTCCGCCACTTATTAAAAGCCCTGAGCATTTGCTCAGGGCTTTTTCTTTTTCCGTCGTACTATTGTTGCTGTTTCAGCAAAAATCCTCTGCATTTATCGATCTTTTTCCCCTCTATCGCCTCAGTCATAATCATTCTCAATGAGTTAACACTAAGTAAAAAAGAGGAATTTTATGGCAATCCCTGCATTTGGTCTTGGAACCTTCCGCCTGAAAGATGACGTTGTCATCGCATCAGTGAAAACGGCGCTGGAACTGGGCTACCGTACGATAGATACCTCCCAGATCTATGATAATGAAGCGGCCGTTGGCCAGGCTATCGCCGAAAGCGGCGTGGCGCGTGATGAGCTGTTTATCACCACCAAAATATGGATTGAAAACCTGAGCCCGGAAAAGCTTATCGCCAGTCTTGAAGAGAGCCTGCAGAAGCTACGTACAGATTATGTCGATCTGACGCTGATCCACTGGCCGTCGCCGAACGATACCGTTGCCGTCGAAGCATTTATGCCGGCGCTGCTGGAAGCGAAAAAGCAGGGGCTGACCCGCCAGATTGGTATCTCTAACTTCACCATCCCGCTAATGGAACGTGCGATTGCCGCCGTCGGTGCAGAAAATATCGCGACCAATCAGATTGAGCTCTCTCCGTACCTGCAAAACCGTAAAGTGGTGGAGTGGGCTGCGGAACACGGTATCCATATCACCTCTTACATGACGCTGGCTTATGGTAAGGCGCTGCAAGATGAAGTGATTGCGGGCATTGCGGCGAAACACAATGCGACGCCGGCACAGGTGATTCTGGCCTGGGCTTTGGGAGAAGGCTACGCGGTGATCCCATCTTCAACGAAGCGTGAAAACCTGGCGAGCAACCTGAAAGCTCAGGATCTTCAGCTGGATGAGGAGGATCGCAAAGCGATCGCCGCGCTGGATTGCAACGATCGTCTGGTGAGCCCGGAAGGCCTGGCGCCTGAGTGGGATTGATCGTCTGAATCAGTACAGTGCCTGGCCGAGTGCGCGAAAAGAGCGGTCGGGAACGCGCGTATCACAGCTCCTGCGGGAGCTGTTTTACGTGCTCGCTAAGAAAGTCGATAAATGCCCGGATGCGCGTGCTAACGGCTCTGTCACTGTAGTAAACCGCGCTGAACGGCATTTCAACCGGCAGGCGTTTCTCGGCCAGCAGTTCAACAAACTCCCCGCGCACAATTTCCTGGTTGACCATATAATCGGACAGACAGGCAATACCATTCCCCGCCAGACATAGCTGCTTAAGGGTTTCCCCGCTGTTCGACGAGATCTCACAATTCACTTCCAGCAGTTGGCCATCGCAGCAGGAGACAGGCCAGGTATTCAACGAGACCGGTTCGGTAAAGCCCAGGCACAGGTGATCTTTCAGGTCAGCGACATTTTTCGGCGTACCGTGGCGAGCCAGATAGTCCGGGGAGGCGATAATTTTACGGTAGCTGTTAAAAAGCGGCCGGGCGCGAAGGCTGGAATCTGTTAACGTGCCGGCGCGGATCGCGACGTCGACCTTACGCTCAATCAGATTGATAAAAGTTTCTGATGACACCAGCGACAGGGTCATTTCCGGATAACGCTCGCGGAAAGGTTTCACCAGCGGCATCAGGAAATGCAACATCACCGGCGTAGCGGCATCAACGCGTAGCAATCCCCTCGGCGTCGTCCGGGTCTCCAGAAGCTCATTCTCCGCCGCTGCCATCTCCTGCAGAACAATCTGCATGCGACGAAAATAGCGCTCTCCCTCTTCAGTCAGGTTGAGCTGACGGGTTGTGCGGTTCAGCAGGCTAACGCCAAGCTTTGATTCCAGCTTCTTTACCGCCCGACTGACGGCGGAGTTAGCCTGCCCCAGCTGTTCGGCCGCCCGGCTAAAGCTCCCGCTTTCAACGACGGCGATAAAGATGGCTATCTCTTCTGAAGTGGCTCTCATTATTGCACCTGTAGCAAAATTCTATTGAGACTTTGATAGTTTTTGTTATTTAAACACCGCTTCATACTACGTGTCATCTTAATCCTGATGATATGGAGTAAATTATGCCACTGGCGCTACTTGCCTTAACAATCGGTGCCTTTGCTATTGGTACCACGGAATTTGTGATTGTGGGGCTGGTCCCCACGATTGCGGAACAACTGGCGATCTCGTTGCCTTCTGCCGGCCTGTTGGTTTCTATCTACGCACTGGGGGTCGCCATCGGGGCGCCGGTGCTGACCGCATTAACCGGACGTATGCCGCGTAAACAGCTGCTTCTGGCGCTGATGGTGCTCTTTACCGCCGGTAACCTGCTGGCCTGGCAGGCTCCTGGCTATGCGACGCTGGTCTTTGCACGTCTGCTGACGGGCCTGGCACACGGTGTGTTTTTCTCAATTGGCTCAACTATCGCGACGAGCCTGGTACCGAAAGAGAAAGCCGCTTCGGCCATCGCCATTATGTTTGGTGGCTTAACGGTCGCCCTGGTGACCGGTGTGCCGATCGGGACCTTTATCGGTCAGCATTTTGGCTGGCGAGAAACCTTTCTCGCCGTCTCCATTCTCGGCGTCATTGCACTGGTGAGCAGTCTGATTTTGGTACCGAACAACATCCCAGGCCGCGCCAGCGCAAGCCTGCGCGATCAGATAAAAGTCCTCACCCATCCGCGCCTGTTGATGATTTATGCCATCACCGCATTGGGATATGGCGGGGTCTTCACCGCGTTTACTTTCCTGGCCCCCATGATGCAGGAGCTGGCCGGATTTAGTCCATCAACGGTGAGCTGGATTCTGTTGGGCTATGGTATCTCGGTGGCCATTGGCAACGTCTGGGGCGGAAAACTGGCCGACAAGCATGGGGCCGTTGCGGCACTGAAATTTATCTTTGCCGCCCTGGTCGTCCTGCTGCTGGTGTTCCAGTTTACCGCCAGTATCCAGTATGCTGCGCTGGCAACGGTGCTGGTGATGGGGATTTTTGCCTTCGGTAACGTGCCGGGGCTGCAGGTTTACGTAGTGCAAAAAGCCGAGCAGTATACGCCGGGTGCGGTTGACGTGGCCTCCGGCCTGAATATCGCCGCATTCAACGTTGGCATAGCGTTAGGTTCCGTTATCGGTGGGCAAACGGTGGAGCGCTATGGTCTGGCCGAGACGCCGTGGATAGGGGCCATCATTGTCTTCGCTGCGCTGCTGCTGGTAGTGCGCAGTGGGCGTCTGGATAAGTACCGACCGGCAAAGACGGTGAACGTCGAAGGATAAAGGTTTCTCGCGAATTGCATTGAAAGTACCCGTGAAAGTCCCTATAACAGAAGAACCAGCCGCAGTCAGGCTGGTTTCCTGTTATCGAGGTTTGATGCCCAAATTGCGAAAGAACACTTATGCTATGCGCTACGTTGCCGGACAGCCCGCGGAGAGAATTTTGCCTCCGGGGTCATTCGCAAGCGTGGGCCAGGCATTTCCTGCCGGCGTGCCATTAAGCACAGATGAAAAGATCCGCGTCCTGGTGTGGAATATCTTTAAGCAGCAGCGCGCTGAGTGGAAGTCCGTTCTCAAGAACTTCGGTAAAGATGCCCATCTTGTGCTGTTACAGGAAGCACAAACGACCCCTGAAATGGTGCGATTTGCGACGACGAACTACCTGGCCGCCGATCAGGTTCCGGCTCTGGTGTTGCCGCAGCACCCCTCTGGTGTCATGACGCTGGCTTCGGCGCATCCGGTGTACTGCTGCCCGCTGCGCGAGCGTGAGCCGATTCTGCGGCTGGCAAAGTCTGCGTTAGTGACCGTGTATCCGCTGCCGGATACGCGTTTACTGATGGTTGTGAATATTCACGCAGTAAATTTCAGCCTCGGCGTCGATGTCTACAGCAAGCAGCTGCTGCCGATTGGCGATCAAATTGCCCATCACAGTGGACCGGTGATTATGGCCGGTGACTTCAATGCCTGGAGCCGCTCACGAATGAATGCGCTCTATCACTTTGCGCGAGAAATGTCGCTGCGTGAAGTCCGTTTCCCTGACGATCAGCGCCGCCGCGCGTTTGGTCGCCCGCTTGATTTTGTCTTCTATCGTGGGTTAAGCGTACACGATGCTTCCGTGCTGGTGACGCGCGCCTCTGACCACAACCCGCTACTAGTCGAATTCAGTCCCGGCAAGCCTGATTAATTAAGGTATGTCAGGCCTGCCATCGGGCAGGTCTGCGCTCAGCACGATGCTGCCCTTAATTACTCACACAACCGAAGGACAACACAATGACAACACGCTCTCACCATGACAATGTCGAAAAGCAGTTCGGCTCACAGGCTAGCGCCTACCTGACCAGCGCCGTGCACGCTTCCGGGCGCGATCTGCAGCGCCTGGCCGAACGGCTGGCCGATTTCCCACAGGCAACGTTGCTGGATATGGGATGCGGGGCAGGGCACGCCAGCTTTACCGCAGCGGGGCAGGTGGCGCAGGTCACGGCTTATGATTTATCGAGCCAGATGCTGGAGGTGGTTGCTGAAGCCGCAAAAGATAAAGGTTTCACCAATATTGCTACCCAACAGGGGTATGCTGAAACGCTGCCGTTTGCCGATGCCAGCTTTGATGTGGTGATAAGCCGCTATTCTGCCCATCACTGGCATGATGTTGGCCAGGCGCTGCGTGAGGTTAAGCGCGTCCTGAAGCCGGGCGGCGTGATGATTATTATGGATGTGATGTCGCCCGGGCATCCCGTGCGCGATATCTGGCTGCAAACCGTTGAAGCGCTGCGTGATACGTCCCATGTGCGTAACTACTCGAGCGGAGAATGGCTGGCGTTAGCGAATGAGGCCGGGCTGGCCGTCAATCAGCTGTTGACCGATCGCTTGCCGCTGGAATTTGCCTCCTGGGTCGCCCGCATGCGCACGCCAGCGCCGCTGGTGGAGGCCATCCGTTTATATCAGGAGAGCGCATCCGCAGAGGTCAAAGCCTATTTCGCTTTGCAGCAGGACGGCTCATTTACCAGCGATACGATTATGTTTGAAGCGCATAAAGCGCTTTAAAACAAAAAACGCGTTAAAACAAAAAGGCACCGGATGCCGGTGCCTTTTCTATTAAGTCGATATATCAGGAGTCTGGCCTGTCGCTGTTCTTCACGTACAGCGTCAGCTGGTCGCCAGGCTTCAGATCACCCGTGCCGCTATTCCAGCGCATCACATCACGTATATTCACGCCGTGACGTTTCGCGATGCTCGACAACGAATCGCCTTTACGCACGCGATAGGTGATGCTATCGCTGTTGTTGGCAAGACGCTGCGCGCTGCTACCGGCGCCAATCACCAGGTTTTGGCCCACTTTCAACCCAGACCCGCGCAGGTTATTCCACTGCTGCAGATCTTTCGTCGATACGCCAAGACGCGAAGCAATCCCGGAAACCGTATCACCCGAACGCACTTTGTAGCTACGGCTGGTCAACGGCGTGTTGTCCGCCAGCAGCGTAGGTTGCACGGCGGCAATGTCGCCAGAGGCCAGTGATTCACGCAGCTGAGCGGCGTGCTTTTGTGGCACCATAACGTACTTTGGCCCGCTGGCACCGAGGGTTGATCCCTTGACGCCGGCGTTGAAGGTTTTCAGCTTGCCGACGGGTATACCTGCCATATCTGCGAGCTGGCTAATCTCAACCGGACTGTCGAGGCGAACACGCGCCAGCGCACGGCTTTCGTCTGCCGTCGGCAGCTTCACGCCATAACGTTTGCTGTTTTTGAGAATATCACTCAACGCCAGCATTTTAGGCACATACACCTTGGTTTCCCGCGGTAATGGAAGTGACCAGAAATCGGTGGGTTTACCACGCGAACGGTTCGCTTTCATTGCCTTCAGCACCCGACCTTCGCCGCTGTTGTACGCTGCGACAGTTAACAACCAGTCGCCGTCGAACATCTTGTTCAGACGCTGCATCATATCCAGCGCCGCCGTTGTAGAGGCGACGACGTCACGACGCGCATCGTAGCTGCGGGTCTGTTTCAAACCATAATTGCGCCCGGTGCTCGGAATGATCTGCCAGATGCCTGCGGCATTGGCGCCAGACGTTGCGTGCGGGTCAAAAGCGCTCTCCACTATGGGTAGTAATACCAGTTCCATTGGCATGTTACGTTTCTTAACTTGCCCGGCTATCCAGTACATATACGGCTCTGCCCGTAAAGTTACATCGTGGAGATAGCTCTTATTACTTAAATACTTCTGTTTTTGTTCGCGAATCCGGGGATTTTCCGGTATTCCCATCTTTAGCTCGTCGCCTATGGAAGTCCACAGATCCTGGTCTTGCGCGTAGAAGGTTCCATCATCTAACCAGCGCGCTTGACTTGTGAACTTACCTGCTTCCCCTTGACCAGCTGCAGAAAGGCTCTGTGCGTGCTGTTGGACGTTGCCATCGTTTTTCGACGACTGGCACCCCACCAGCAGGACAGAGGCGAGTAAAATCGCTCGTGCCTTCATGTGTGTGTCAATAGTTGCTTAAAAGACGAGCAAGAATAACGGTGAAGGCGGCGAATGACAAGAATTAAATATCAGAAGTCATCTTTCTTTGACCTTAACCAGGCAAATCTCTGCGCAGAGTGTTGCAAATTTGTTTCTTTGGATATTTCTTTAATTAAATCATTGTCATCCGTGCGTAAAAAAATATTTATACGTCGCTCATTTTTCAGAGTTACGGGGAGTGTTTTTTGTTTTTTTGCACGTAACTCATTAACTTTATGGTAGTAATCATTTATATCCCTGTCATGAGGCAGGATACTCAATGCAAACTTCATATTTGCTAAAGTATACTCATGTGCACAACAAATCAGAGTATCCTCAGGAAGCGCGTTTATTTTCCTAAATGATTGATACATCTGATCCGCCGTTCCTTCGAAAAGTCTTCCGCAGCCGCCGGAAAACATTGTATCGCCACAGAAAAGATAAGGTTCGCTGTAGAAACAGATGTGTCCTAAAGTGTGACCGGGCGTGGAAAAAATAGAAAATTCGTGACCCAAAATCATCACCCGATCGCCATCGGCCACCAGGTGAGTGGTGCCTTTATCCTGGGTTTCTGCCGGTCCGTAAACCACAAGATCCGGGAACTTTTCACGCAGTTGTTTTACGCCGCCAACATGATCGTGGTGGTGGTGGGTCAGCAAAATGGCTTCGGGTTGCCAGTGATTGGTCTCGATGGCGGCCAGTACCGGCGCCGCTTCGCCGGGATCGACGATAAGACAGCGGCCGTTCTCCTCACTAAGAACCCAGATGTAGTTGTCCTGAAATGCGGGAATGCTGATAAGATTCATTAATTACCTCTCAAAGCGTAGCGGAAGGTTGCGATGAAGCCGGCAAGGATACCTCAGACAATCACAGCGCCCGAGCACTGGTCCAGTATGCCCTGGGGCGAATACTATCGCGAATCGCTGGAACGGCAGATGAAACCGTGGCTGGCTAAATTATATGGCTTTCATTTGCTTAAGATTGGCAATCTGAGCGCGGAAATCAATACGGAAGCCTGTGCTATCTCTCATCAGGTGAATGTATCTTTGCAGGGCAACCCGATTCAGGTGAAAGCCGATCCGCTGCATCTTCCTTTTGCGGAAAAATCGGTTGATGCCTGCCTGCTGGCGCATACTTTGCCGTGGTGCAGCGATCCGCATCGTTTGCTGCGTGAGGCCGACCGGGTATTGATTGATGACGGCTGGATGATTTTGACCGGCTTTAACCCCGTCAGTCTGATGGGGCTGCGTAAGCTGGTGCCGGTATTACGTAAGACGACCCCCTACAACAGCCGGATGTTTACGTTGACGCGCCAGCTGGACTGGCTGGCGTTATTGAATTTTGAGGTGCTGCATTATGGCCGCTATCAGGTACTGCCCTGGTCCAGGCATGGCGGCAAACTCCTCAGCGCGCACCTGCCGGCTCTGGGCTGCCTGCAGCTGATTGTTGCCCGAAAACGGACGGTTCCGCTGACGCTAAACCCGATGAAATCAGGAAAAGCAAAAACGCAGCTGCGTCAGACGGTTGGCGCCACGCGGCAGTGGCGCAACGGGCAGAGTTAGCTTTCTGGCTGGTAGCCGGTGTCGCTCTGCGTCGGGCTGGAGGCGGCAGCGCGTGCCAGCTCATCACAGCGTTCATTTTCCGGGTGACCGGCGTGGCCTTTGACCCATTCCCATTTGATTTGATGCTGACCGAGCGCGGCATCCAGGCGCTGCCAGAGATCGACATTTTTAACCGGTTTTTTGTCAGCGGTTTTCCAGCCGCGTTTTTTCCAGTTATGGATCCACTGGGTGATCCCCTGACGCACGTACTGGCTGTCGGTGCTGAGGATCACTTCGCACTGCTCTTTCAGCGCTTCGAGAGCGACGATTGCCGCCATCATCTCCATCCGGTTGTTGGTGGTGAGGTGATAGCCCTGACTAAAGATTTTTTCTTTTCCGCGATAGCGTAAAATTGCCCCATAACCACCGGGCCCAGGATTTCCCAGGCATGAACCATCGGTGAAAATTTCTACCTGTTTAAGCATCTCTGGTAGACTTCCTGTAATTGAAATCGATAGATAAACGGCAAGTCTGACATAAATGACTGATATGAGCACTGCAATTACACGACAGATTGTTCTCGATACTGAAACCACCGGTATGAATCAGATCGGTGCGCACTACGAAGGACATAAGATCATTGAGATCGGTGCGGTAGAGGTGATCAACCGCCGCCTCACCGGGAACAACTTCCATGTTTATCTGAAACCGGACCGGCTGGTGGACCCGGAAGCGTTTGGCGTTCACGGGATCGCCGATGAATTCCTGATGGATAAACCGGTGTTTGCGGATGTGGCCGACGAGTTTATAGACTATATCCGCGGCGCGGAGCTGGTCATCCATAATGCCTCGTTTGATATCGGCTTTATGGATTATGAATTCAGCAAGCTGAATCGCGGCATTGCGAAAACGAATACTTTCTGCAAAGTCACCGATAGCCTCGCGCTGGCGCGGAAAATGTTCCCCGGTAAGCGTAATAGCCTGGATGCGCTGTGCTCACGTTATGAAATAGACAACAGTAAGCGTACGCTGCACGGGGCATTACTCGATGCCCAGATTCTGGCCGATGTCTATCTGATGATGACCGGTGGTCAGACGACGATGGCATTTTCAATGGAAGGTGAGGGGCAGCAGCAGGCCGGAGAAATGGGAATACAGCGGGTTGTTCGCGCCGCCAGCAAGTTACGCGTGGTTTATGCGACTGATGACGAGATCGTGAGCCATGAATCCCGACTCGATCTGGTGCAAAAGAAAGGCGGAAGCTGCCTGTGGCGCGCCTGAGCCACTGAGATATGCTGTAAAAATCATCTGACGGGTGATTTTTACAGCAAACGATTCAAAACTGAAGAAAAAGCGTTGACGGCGTTACGGGGAATCCGTAATATTCGCCTCGTTCCCAAGGGAACAGTAAGTGGAGCGGTAGTTCAGTCGGTTAGAATACCTGCCTGTCACGCAGGGGGTCGCGGGTTCGAGTCCCGTCCGTTCCGCCACTATTCAGAAAGCCTGAATCAGCAATGATTCAGGCTTTCGTCGTTTCGGCGCTCGTAAAAACAAACTCACCGAGTTCATTTCATATATTTCAATTGCTTGCGAATATGATGTTGCATAACGGCCAGCATGCAGGCACCGGACAGACCGATCATCAGCGCCCCGTTGACCGCCTCCAGCGGGCCGAGCAGCTTCCATCTGGCGCTCATCACAACATCGCCATACCCCAATGTCGCGAAGTTAACCCCGGAGTGATACACCGCATCCAGCAGCGTCGGAAACTCGCCCAGCCAGACAAACAGCACTCCCCAGAGCAAAATCTGCAGCAAATTACCCATTAAAATGATGATGATGGTGCCAAACAGCGCCAGTACGCCGGCAAGTAGCCCCTCTTTGCTGTGGAAACGCTTGAGATAAAAGCGAATGCACCAGATGGACACCAGAGATTGCAGCAGCATATTACACAGGATAACGGGCATGCCCGTAATCAGCGGAAGCAACATGTTAATCTCCTGAGTGAAGTTCTGTTGAGGATGAGTCAAGGGGGCGCCAGCGCTCGAGAAGGGCGATGCAGGCCCAGCCATAGAGCGCGATGATGAGATATAACGTGCAGCGCATCGCGGCGGCTGTCCAGACATCTTTTGCGGAATCGCTGTCCTGAATCGCCGGCCCGAACAGAATGAGGGCGGTTATCCAGACATTGCTCCAGAAAGAGGGCGGAAACCGTCCCGCCACCAGGCGAACCAGTCGCCGGGCCACCCACAGACTGGCCAGACTCAGCCAGAGAACCAGCATTAGCAGCGACGGCCAGAGGCTAAGACCGAACCACAGCCCCAGCGCCAACAGCGCGCCCAGTAGCGTCGATAGCACCAGTTCTTTCCCCGACGTTTTCGTGGTGAGCGTCGTCGCCTGCTGCGCCAGCGTGACGGTTTTCATCACCGCCGGGATGTAGAACGTCGGGTGGCTCAGCGCCAGAAGCCAGACGGGGAGCACAATGATCACCGCCCGTAGCGCTCTGAGATGGGGAGAGCTGACCGCCGGCGACTCCCTGGGCGGGGGCGCCTGGCCCGGCGAGGGCGGGAATAACGCCACCGCCAGCCCGTTGACCAGCGTACCGGTAATAAAACCGATCCCCAGCATTTGCGCCAGTCCCATCGCTAGCGCCTGCTCAATCAGCCCGGCAATGGGAATCACCGCTATCGCCACCACCAGCAGCATCGACAGCGTGGTCTTCCCGTAAAGGCCCATTAACATCAGCTGATACAGCAACAGCGCCGTGAGCAGCACGCCTGGTAGGGCGTAATAGGTCAGTAATGGCACCATCAGAATGCCAGCCGTCATGGTGACTATCAGGAGAGAACCCATCACGAGACCTTTTTTCAGCGCTAAAGGTTTCCCCTGGCACAGCACAATCCAGGCCATGATGCATCCGAGGTGCGGCATCGGCAGCGCGCTGGCGTAGCAGACCAGCGCAGCCAGTCCGCTACCACAGCTTATTCTCAGTACGGCGCGGTCCACGTTATGCATCGCGCAGGTCTCCTAATAGAGCCAGGAGAACAGGCTCATGACTCGGATATACAGGTAGCCCGCAACGTTCAGCAGGCTACTGCCGCTGGTATAAACCAGCACATCCGCCTGCCCGCCAACCCGCAGGCTGGTGGGCGGCGGGGCATCATCTCTTGCAAAGGCGATTTTAACCGGGAAGCGCTGGGCCTGACGGAGCCAGTCACGATTGTTATCCACGGTAGGGAGGCCGCCGGCCGGCGGGGGTTGCGATGCGTTGATACCATAGCCGATGCTGAGTACCTGGCCGCTAAAAATGTGTCCCGGCATGCTGTCGAGAACAATTGCCACCTTATTACCCGGCCGGATACGACCGAGGTTATTTTCGGTCATGTCTGCGTTGATCCAGACATCGTTCAGGGCAATCAATGTCATCACCGGGGCGCCCGCGCCAACAAACTGGCCAACTTCGGTGCGTAAATCGGTAATCAGCCCGCGGCTGCCGGCAATCACGGTGCTTTTACTGCGGTCCAGTTCGGCTTTGCGCACCGCGGCCCGGGCGCTTAACAGCTGAGAATTATTGTCGCCGGCTGCACCGGCGGCTTCGATGGCACGACGCACGTCGGCGGCGGCGGCGGCCATCTGACTACGGGCGGTTTCCCGGGTGGCCTGGGCAATCTCCAGACGCCGGACGGAAATAGTACCGGGATCTTCACGATAGAGCCGCTCCTGGCGCTCGGCATCTTTCGCGGCATTCTGGTAAGCGGTGGCGGCGGCCTGCAGGCCAGCCTTTGCCGCCACCACGCTTTCACCGTTGGCCTTCACGGCGCTGAGCACCGTGGCATAATCCGAACGTGCGCGCGCCAGGGCGATATCATAAGGTTCCGGATCCAGCTCAAACAGCGGTTCGCCCATAGCGACACGCTGATTGTCACGAACATATACCTTCTTTATTTGCCCGGTTACTTCCGCTGCGACCGGAATGACGAAGGCCTGTACCCTGGCCTGCGAGGTATAGGGCGTCACTCTGTCCGTGACTAAATACAAGCAGATCAGCAGTACAATCAGCACCACCAGGCCGATGGCCGTACGACGGCTGGCTTGTCCTGGTGAAGGGGAGGAGGCATTCATGGCGAAGGTCCTTCTGAAGGGGATGTGGCGGAAGGAAGCGGGGTATTCAGCAGCGGCAGCCAGTTATCACGCTGGCGTAGGTGCGATTCCGTCGCAGCATCGACCAGCGGGCGTGTTCGGCCACTTTCCCAGCCGCCGCCCAGCGCTTTATAAAGCGCGATCAGATCGCGCATCGCCGCACCGCGGCTGCTGACCAACCGTTCTTGTTGGTTGAACAGCGCCCGCTGTGAGTCAAGGACGCGCTGAAAGTCAGCCATTCCCTCACGATACTGTGTGTTGGCTATTTCGAGGGAGCGGCTGGCGGCCTTACCCGTTTGGGTCAGCAACACAATTTCATCTTTATCATTGGCGTAGGCGATGGCCGCATCGTCGACTTCACGCGCGGCCTGAAAGACGGTATCGCGATAGTGTTCGTGAAGCTGGAGAAAACGGGCATCCTGAACCAGAACCTGATTCCCGAGCCGCCCCTGATCCACCAGATTCCAGCTAAACGTCGGGCCCGCCGCCCAGCTGAGCGTGCCATTACTCTCGCTCCTGCCGCTTATTCCGACGCTGCCGATCAGTGAGATGGACGGGTAGAGCTCGCTCTCCGCCACGCCGATAAGCGCCGACTGTGCGGCCATCTGTCGTTCAGCAGCCCTGACGTCGGGCCGCCGGCGCAGAAGGTTGGCCGGAAGTTCAGACACTAATGAGAGTTCGCCTGACGGGATATCGCCGGTCTGGCTCGCCATTTCCGGCAGGGGGCCGGGTTTGCGTGCCAGCAGCGCGCTCAGGGCATTCTGGCTCTGTGCGAGGCTGGTTTCCAGTTGGGGGATCGTCGAAAGCGTGGAGAGGTACTGGGTTTTTGCCTGCTGAACGTCCAGCTCTGCGCTGTTGCCGCTGAGGAATAACCGCTCGGTGATCTGCAGGCTACGTTGCTGAATCTTCGCATTGCCGCGGGTAATTTGCAGGCGGGCTTCCAGCATGCGGATATTGACGTACCACTGCGCCACCTCGGCTGCCATCAGCACCTGAATATCATCGTACTGCGCTAGCGTGGCGAAATAGCTGGCATCGGCGGATTCGACGCCGCGCTGAAACTTACCCCAGAAATCGATCTCCCATCCCAGATTGACCCCGGCGCTGTAGCGGGTCCCTGAGCTATAGTTTCCCGAACGTTGCTGGCCGGTGCGCAGCAGATCGCCGCTGCCGATCGTCGCCTGCGGTCCCAGTAAACTCTCGGCGATCCCCAGCTGCGCCCGGGATTCCAGCAGACGCAAACCGGCGATTTTGACATCCGGATTTTTTCGCAGCGCTTCGTTAATCAGCGCCGTTAAGGTCGGATCGTTGAGCTGCGTCCACCACCGCGCGTAATCGGCAGGCGTCGACCGGGAAGCCATCCGCTGCGTAGCCGGTTGCCAGTGGCTTAGCTCCGGCGTTTTCGGCGGATGATAGTCTGGCCCCAGCGTCGTGCATGCGGTGAGAACAAGGCCGGCGCCAGCGGTGAACAGGAGACGCCAGGCACGGCGCTCATTGAGCATCTTTGTCGTCCGGAACGACGGGAGTCTGGCTATCGCCGACCTGCCCATCGTTGACCCACGACATGAAGATACGATAGCCGATAGAGAGTAGGGTCGCGCCGATAAACATACCGAGAATACCGCTGGCCGCCATGCCGCCTAATGCACCAAGCAGTACCACAGGCATAGGCGCATCGACACCGCGCCCGAGCATTAGCGGTTTGAGCACGTTGTCAGCCATACCGGCCACAATCAGCAAGATCGTATAGACGATATTCATAGCCGTTCCGTGATCGCCGAGGCTCCACATCAACGCAATCGCCGGTGCGGTCACCAGAATCACCGGAATCTGCGCGATCCCGAGGATCAGCGCCAGAATAAAGAAGATCCCCACGGCCGGAATACCTGCCACGATCATAATGACGCCCACCAGCAGCGCCTGAATAAGCGCGACGCCGATAACGCCCTGCGCCACCGCACGGATCGTGCTGGTGCACAGTTTCACCAAAGATTGTCCTTTGTTCTCATCCGTCAGGCGGATGGCAATGCGCCGGGCGCTGTCTGCCCCGGCGGCGCCCCAGGTCATGATAATCCCCGCCACGATGAAGGAGAGGATAAAACCAAGCAATCCACCGCCCATACTGGCAAGAATGCCGAGGGTAGCTTTCGCGATGTCTCCTATCTGAGTGCGATAGTTGCTAATCAGCCCCGGCAAATCGTTGGACGCTTTTAACCACAGGACGCTAATTTTTTCTCCGACGATGGGAATGGTGGCGATATGTGCTGATGGCGGCGGAATGACGAAAGCACGACCGCTGAGCTTATCAATCATCACGCTGACGCTTTCGCCGAGAGAGCTAATCATCAGCACCGTGGGGACCACGATCAGCACAATGCCGAGCAGGACTATCAGGGTTGAGGACCAGCCCTGTTTTCCTCCCAGCCTGGTCGCAAAATACTGATGGAGAGGGTAGAGGGTGACGGCCAGGATAACGGCCCACAGCATCATATTAAGAAACGGAGAAAACACGGTATAGCAGAAAGAGGCTAATGCCAGGATAAGTCCAAAGCGAATGAACATATCCAGAAAACGGGCAACCAGTCTTTTTTCAACAACAAGCAGATTATTATTTTCCATGATGGTTTGTTCTCGCTGAGAATGCGCGCACAACCGTACCGGTCGGGTAATAAAACCGGACCAGGACCGAGATGGAATCGTTTTAAAAAAGCTGAAAGTTATTTGAAAATGAAGCTCGTTCTTGTTGAATTTTATCCACTTAATGAGTGTAGAACAGAAATAATCCCGCCGGAAAAATATTATTTCTCCCGCTTATTCTGCGGGCTGGTGGGGGAAAAAGAGGCGGCGGCGAGGTATAAAACGGGGTCCCCTCGGTTAACGAGGGGAGAGAAGACGATCAGTTCAGGGTGAACGGATCGGCATCCTGCCAGGCCGGAAACTTCTCACGATACTCTTTGAGCGCCGTCATCGACAGCTCTGCATCCAGACGCGTTGCCTGATGGGGTTCTGCCGTTGCCAGAATTTCTCCCTGCGGGCTGATAATGCGGCTATCGCCGCGGTAATGATGGCCGTTGCCATCGGTGCCGACGCGGTTACAGCCGGCAACATAGGCCAGATTCTCGATGGCGCGAGCCACCAGCAGGGACTGCCAGTGAAGTGAGCGTGGGGCAGGCCAGTTGGCCACATAGAGCGCTAAATCGTAGTCGTTATGGTTACGTGACCACACCGGGAAGCGCAGGTCATAACACACCAGCGGCAGAATTCGCCAGCCGCGCCACTCAAAAACAACCCGTTCGTTACCCGCCTCATAATGATGATGTTCTTCGGCCATGCGGAACAGATGGCGCTTGTCATAGAAGTGGGTTGTGCCATCGGGCTCGACCAGCAAGAAGCGGTTAACCGGCCCGCGATCGGTTTGCAGCGCCGCGCTGCCGGCAATCAGGGCATTTGTTTGCACCGCTTTACTCTGCATCCAGTCAATGACGTTTTCGGCTGACATCGACTGCTTTGCGGCCTCCATAGCGAATCCGGTCGTGAACATTTCCGGCAAGACTATGACGTCACGTCCGGTAATGCCTTCCAGTTGACGATCGAAGTGACGCAGGTTGGCGGGACCATCCATCCACACCAGGGGTTGTTGCAACAACGTAATTTTCAAACCAGGCACAGTGTTGAACTCCATCATCATGAGAGCATCAGGGTAATTTTAACACCATATCAGTCTCTCGCTGCTGAGCGGAATATGTTGTTAAAAAAATGATAACGCAGACAGCTGAATGTCGGTCGCCGGGTAAAAAAGAAAGGCGGGGAAATTCCCCGCCCTGGTCGTGATGTGGTAACTGTTATTGTTTTATGCGGCTTCAACCTTGCGGACTTTCTCCGGGAGCTTTACCGGTTTGGTCGCCAGCTCATCGGCTGCGAAATCGTCAACGTTAATGCTGCGCAGACGGCAGGTTTCCGCACGGGTCAGAATATCGGCTTCATCCTGATTGATTAAACCTTTTGCCAGCGCGTTGCGGGCCAGTTCATCCAGACGGGTAAACGGCAGGTTTTTACCCAGCTCTTTGCAGATACGCTGATGAATCGGATCGGCGGCCATGACATCGAGCAGGGCCTCTTCCAGCAGACCGACCGGGTTATGTTCACTCGGGGTCAGATACTGGCCGCGACCGATACGTGAACGCGTCGCGCTCGGAACCTGCAGGATTTTTGCCACCTTATGATCCAGCTTATCGGACGGCGCGTTGTAGTGACGGCCGGTCGGGAAGATAGCAATGCGCAGGGCGCCCGCGACAAAACGGTTCGGGAAGTTCTTCAGCAGATCGTCAATCGCCTGTTCTGCCTGATACAGCGCATCCTGGACGCCCCAATGGACCAGCGGGAGGTCGGCTTCATTGCGCCCTTCATCGTCATAGCGTTTCAGCACCGCAGAGGCGAGATAGAGCTGGCTCAGGACATCGCCGAGACGCGCGGAGATGCGCTCGCGACGCTTCAGGCTGCCGCCCAGCACCGCCATGGAGACGTCGGACAGCAGCGCCAGGTTCGCGCTCAGACGGTTCATGTGCTGGTAGTAGCGACGAGTGCCATCACGGGTCGGCGTGCTGCTTGTCAGCCCGCGGGTCAGGCCCAGCCAGAAGCTGCGGACTTTGTTACTGCCGACGTGACCAATGTGTTTAAACAGCAGTTTGTCGAAAGCGTTAACATCGTTGCTTTGCGCGGCGGCCATTTCATCCAGTACGTACGGATGGCAGCGAATCGCCCCTTGACCAAAGATCATCATGCTACGGGTCAGGATATTGGCCCCTTCGACGGTGATAGCGATTGGTGCCCCTTGATAGGCGCGGGCGAGGAAGTTACCTTCGCCCAGCATGATGCCTTTTCCGCCGGTGATATCCATGGCGTCAATGATTGAGCGCTGTCCGCGATGGGTGCAGTGGTACTTGACGATAGCCGACAGCACCGCCGGTTTCTCTCCCAGCATGATGCCGTAGGTAATCAGCGAAGCGGCGGCATCCATCACGTATGCGTTACCGGCAATACGCGCCAGAGGCTCTTCGATGCCTTCCATTTTACCGATGGAGATTTTGAACTGGCGACGAATATGGGCATAGGCGCCGGTCGCCATCGCCACGGATTTCAGTCCGCCGGTGGCATTAGACGGCAGGGTGATGCCGCGTCCTACGGACAGGCATTCCACCAGCATCCGCCAGCCCTGGCCGGCCATCGACGGGCCGCCGATGATGTAATCGATCGGCACGAAAATATCTTTCCCCTGGGTCGGACCATTCTGGAACGGCACGTTCAGCGGGAAGTGGCGACGGCCAATTTCGACGCCCGGGGTGCTGGTCGGGATCAGCGCACAGGTGATGCCCAGATCTTCTTCGCCGCCCAGCAGACGGTCGGGATCGGAGAGTTTAAAAGCCAGGCCCAATACGGTCGCGATAGGGGCGAGGGTGATATAACGCTTATTCCAGGTCAGGCGCATGCCCAGTACCTGCTCGCCTTGCCATTCGCCCATGCAGACGACGCCGCTGTCCGGGATGGCGCCGGCGTCAGAGCCCGCTTCCGGACTGGTCAGCGCAAAGCACGGAATTTCCTGACCACGCGCCAGGCGCGGCAGATAGTGGTTTTTCTGCTCTTCAGTACCGTAATGTTGCAGCAGTTCGCCCGGGCCTAAGGAGTTCGGCACGCCGACGGTAATCGCCAGGATACCGGAAACGCCGGAGAGCTTTTGCAGCACCCGTGACTGAGCGTAAGCGGAGAACTCCAGGCCGCCGTACTCTTTCTTAATGATCATCGCAAAGAAACGATGCTCTTTCAGGTAGGCCCACAGCGCCGGCGGCAGATCGGCCATTTCATGGGTGATTTCAAAATCGTTCGCCATGCGACAGGCTTCTTCTACCGGCCCGTCGATGAACGCCTGTTCTTCGGCGGTCAGGCGCGGCTGCGGATAGTTGTGCAGTTTCTGCCAGTCTGGCGTCCCGCGAAACAGGTCGCCTTCCCACCAGGTCGTGCCCGCATCGATGGCCTCTTTTTCGGTACGCGACATCGGCGGCATCACCTTACGGAATGCGCGGAATGCCGGTGCCGAGAAAATTGACTTGCGCATCGGCGCAAAGTTGAACGGCAGCAGAATAATCGCCAGCGGCAGCAGCAGCCAGATATTCCACAGCCCGGCAACGCTGAGCGCCGCGGTCCAGGCGAGCAAAATCACGCTGCTCAGCAGGAGATTAATTCGGTGATAGAAGAGCGCACCGAGTAAAACAACGGTTGCAACAATACTCAAAATCATCATAGAGAAATGCTCCCTGTCTTGTAGGAGGTCTGACCACTTGTGATGATATGGTTGTAGTGGATGTTATTGGCTTTAGCAATGTGTTTACAAAATAATTACAACCTTGCTCACATTGTTGTACGTAAATGCGGCACGTAAAATCAAAACCACGGCGGATAACGTCGGCTGCTTCTTCTCGCTTCGGCGCCTATCCGGTACACTGCCAGGGTTATTCCAACCATACTGAAGGATTATCCTCATGTACCAGGATCTTATTCGTAACGAACTGAACGAAGCGGCGGAAACGCTGGCTAACTTTCTGCAGGACGAAGCCAATATTCACGCGATTCAGCGTGCCGCGGTGCTGCTGGCTGATAGCTTTAAGGCCGGTGGTAAAGTCCTCTCCTGCGGTAACGGCGGTTCCCACTGCGATGCGATGCACTTTGCAGAAGAACTGACCGGGCGCTATCGTGAAAATCGCCCCGGCTATCCGGCGATTGCGATTTCAGACGTCAGCCACCTGTCCTGCGTCAGTAACGATTTTGGCTATGAGTACGTCTTCTCCCGCTACGTCGAGTCCGTGGGTCGCGCTGGCGATGTGCTGCTGGGTATCTCCACCTCCGGCAACTCCGGCAACGTGATTAAGGCGATTGAGGCTGCCCGCGCGCAGGGGATGAAGGTCATCACGCTGACCGGCAAAGATGGCGGTAAAATGGCCGGTTCCGCCGATGTTGAAATTCGCGTGCCGCATTTTGGTTATGCCGATCGTATTCAGGAAATTCACATTAAAGTGATTCATATTCTGATTATGCTGATCGAAAAAGAGATGGTTAAGGCCTGATGACATGGTGTCGGGCGGCACTGTGTTTGCCCGACCTGCGGGCTGAGTTGTCGGCCGGGTAAGCTGCGCGCCACCCGGCACTGCCTGAAAGTGCGAAGAGGTGATGTATGTGCGAATTGCTCGGGATGAGCGCGAATGTGCCAACAGATATTTGTTTTAGCTTTACCGGGCTGGTTCAGCGCGGTGGAGGCACCGGCCCGCATAAAGATGGCTGGGGTATTACCTTTTATGAAGGTAAAGGCTGTCGCACATTTAAAGATCCGCAGCCCAGCTTCCAGTCGCCGATTGCGAAACTGGTACAGGACTATCCCATCAAATCGTGCTCAGTCATCGCCCATATTCGCCAGGCTAACCGCGGTATCGTTGCGCTGGAAAACACCCATCCCTTTACCCGCGAGCTGTGGGGACGCAACTGGACCTATGCTCATAACGGCCAGTTAGAGGGCTATGAGTCCCTGGATACCGGAAATCTCCAGCCGATCGGCGAGACCGACAGCGAAAAAGCCTTCTGCTGGCTGCTGCACTGCCTGACCGAGCGCTATTCGGGGACGCCGGACGATATGGTTGAAGTGTTCAGCTTTATCGCCACCCTCGCGGGCTCGCTACGGGAAAAAGGCGTCTTTAATATGCTGTTGTCGGACGGGCGTTACGTGATGGCGTTTTGCTCGACGAATCTGCACTGGATAACGCGGCGGGCGCCGTTTGGCGTGGCAACGTTACTGGATCAGGACGTAGAAATCGATTTTCAACGGGAGACCACACCTAACGATGTGGTCACCGTTATCGCCACTCAGCCGCTGACCGGCAACGAGACCTGGCATAAAATCATGCCAGGCGAGTGGGCGTTATTTTGCCTCGGGGACCGTGTAGTTTGAAGCCAGCTGCGGCTGGATAACTTCATGACTGAGCGGCTTGCTGACGATATAGCGGCCATCGGACACTGAGATAACCGGCGGCTTATGGGTTTGCTGGAAATAGTCGTAGCCTGGCTTCAGCTGTTTCCAGAAATCCGCATAGTAGGAGTATTTGTGGCGTTCCATATTGGCATTGGTCATGCGGAAAGGATAAATGCTGACCTGCACGCTGGACTGGCCGAACACGAGCGCGCCGGTCACAAACTGGAAAATCTCATCAATGCCGGTATCGGTCATCGCGTAGCAGCCGATGGATACGCAGGCACCGTGAATCATCAGGTATTTACCTTCATAACCATGGGCGCGATCGTAGGCGTTCGGGAAGCCGATATTAATGGCTTTATAGAAACGGCTGTCAGGCTTGAGCTGATTGCGCGTCACGCTATAAAACCCTTCCGGACTTTTGAAGTCGCCCTGACGCTGCTTCGGCCCCAGACCGCCGGAATAGTTACAGATCCGGTAGCTGTCGAGTAGCTGGTAGGTTTCGCCCATTTTGACGTAGAGATCGAGCGTACGCTCTTCTTTGAAGATCTCAATGTAAACCGGGGAACCCATTAATTGTTGCTTGTATTCTTTGCTAACCGGCGTCGTCGAGCCGCTATTGCTGAGTAACCCAGCAAATGAAACGCACGGCAACAGAAGCATCGCAATAAATAATGCGATTTTGCGCATACTGCTTGTTCCTTGATAAATCAAAAACCACATTGCCAGGACGGCAAGAGATACCCGAAATCAGACTTTTCTGGATTTAGAGCGCTCACATTAGCATCACGGCATTTTTTCGCAAGCGCGGCCTTACCGCGTTTACAATTTAGTTGTCCTTTATAGCGAATCTGACGTCAAAGCGCAGTCAGAACTTTGCGCAATAGATCTCATTTTATAGGTAGTTAATCGTGGTTTATCTACTGACGCCGCTCACGAAATGTTACACTTGCGCCGCTTAACGATCAGGGTAAGAAAGGATGCTTCTCTCCCGTCTTGTGAACCGCCAGGACTCAGCTTTTCCTTTTCTCTGATTTCCCATCAATGTTGCTGGCCTCGGTCTGATATCGAGGTTTAAGTTACGGATACCTGCTAACGATATGATTAAAATCACGAAAGGGCTGAATCTGCCCATAGCTGGCATGCCATCACAGCAGAAAACTTCTCAGGTTGCCGTCAAACGCGTCGCGCTGCTGGGCGAGGAGTACGTCGGTATGCGCCCCTCAATGGCGGTGCGCGAAGGTGACCGGGTACAAAAAGGGCAGATCCTCTTCGAAGACAAAAAGAACCCCGGCGTCTGCTTTACCGCACCTGCGGCTGGGGTGATTGGCGCCATCCATCGCGGCGAACGTCGGGTTCTGCAATCCATTGTTATCGATGTCGACGGCGATGAGGCCGTCTCCTTCCCCCGCTATGCGCCGGGCGACCTGGCTGGATTGGCGCGGGAAACTGTGCAGCAGCAGCTGCTGACTTCCGGCCAATGGACGGCATTCCGCACTCGTCCGTTTAGTAAAACGCCGGTGCCGGGGAGCGTACCGGCGGCGATTTTCGTGACCGCTATTGATACCAACCCGCTGGCGGCAGATCCGCAACCGATTATTCTGGCCCACCGCGAGGCCTTCGATGCGGGACTCACCGTGCTCACCAGCCTGACGGATGGCAAAGTGCATGTCTGCCAGGCCAGCGGCGGCAAGCTCGGTGGCCACCCCGCAGGGCAGGTGACCTTTAACCAGTTCGCCGGGCCGCATCCGGCCGGGCTGGCAGGCACCCATATCCATTTCCTTGAGCCCGTCAGCCTGAATAAACAGGTCTGGCACCTTAACTATCAAGATGTTATCGCCATCGGCCGGCTGTTTCTCGACGGGGAACTTTACAGCAAACGCGTGATTGCGCTCGGGGGCCCGCAGGTCAAAGAGCCGCGGCTGATCGAAACCTGCTGCGGCGCCAGTCTTGATGAACTGCTGGCCGGTGAGCTGCTGGAGGGGGAAAACCGGGTCATTTCCGGCTCGGTGCTGAGCGGTACCCACGCCCAGGGGCCGTATGCGTTCCTTGGTCGCTATCACCTGCAGGTGAGCGTCGTGAAGGAAGGGCGTGAGAAGGAGCTGTTTGGTTGGGTGATGCCGGGCAAAGACAAATTTTCGATTACCCGCACCACGCTCGGACATTTTCTCAAACACAAACTGTTCAGTTTCTCAACGGATACCAACGGCGGCGAGCGTGCGATGGTTCCCATCGGCAACTACGAGCGCGTGATGCCGCTGGATATTCTGCCGACGCATCTGCTGCGGGATTTGCTGGCGGGAGACACCGACAGCGCGCAGGCGCTGGGCTGCCTGGAGCTGGATGAAGAAGATTTAGCGCTCTGCACCTACGTCTGCCCGGCAAAATATGAATACGGCCCGCTGCTGCGTGACGTCTTAACCCGCATTGAGCAGGAAGGATAAGTGATGGGTTTGAAAAATCTGCTGGAAAAAATTGAGCCGTACTTCACCCACGGCGGCAAACTGGAAAAGTACTACCCGTTGTATGAGGCGGCGGCGACTATTTTCTATACCCCGGGTCAGGTGACGAAAGGGGCCTCTCACGTCCGTGATGCCATCGACCTCAAGCGGATGATGATCCTGGTGTGGCTGGCGGTGTTCCCGGCGATGTTCTGGGGCATGTACAACGTCGGGCTGCAAACTATCCCGGCGCTACACAAACTCTACGGCGCGGAGCAGCTGCAGCAGGTGATCGCCAGCCACTGGCACTATAGCGTGGCGCAGTGGCTGGGGGTGAACTTTGGCCCGGATGCGGGCTGGCTGAGCATGATGGGGCTGGGCGCAGTGTTCTTCCTGCCCATTTATCTCACCGTGTTTATCGTCGGCGGCTTTTGGGAAGTGCTGTTCGCCATCGTGCGCAAACACGAAATCAACGAAGGCTTTTTTGTTACCTCCATTCTGTTCGCGCTGATTGTGCCGCCGACGCTGCCGTTATGGCAGGCGGCGCTGGGCATCAGTTTTGGCGTGGTGATTGGCAAAGAGATCTTCGGCGGCACCGGGCGTAACTTCCTCAACCCGGCGCTGGCCGGGCGTGCATTTCTGTTCTTCGCCTATCCGGCGCAAATTTCCGGCGATCTGGTGTGGACGGCGGCGGACGGTTTCTCCGGCGCAACGCCGCTTTCTCAGTGGGCGAGCCGCGGCGGTGAAGCGCTGGTGAATGTCACCAGCGGCCAGCCGGTCAGCTGGATGGATGCCTTCCTCGGCAATATTCCCGGCTCTATCGGCGAGGTCTCGACGCTGATGATTCTGCTTGGCGGCGCCATCATCATTTTCGGTCGCGTCGCCTCCTGGCGCATTGTCGCCGGGGTGATGATTGGCATGATTGCCACGGCAACGCTGTTTAACTTTGTTGGCTCTGATACCAACCCGATGTTTGCCATGCCGTGGTACTGGCATCTGGTGCTCGGCGGTTTTGCCTTTGGCATGATGTTTATGGCGACCGACCCGGTGTCGGCGTCGTTCACCGACAAAGGAAAGTGGGCATACGGTGCGCTGATTGGCGCGATGTGCGTGCTGATCCGCGTGGTGAACCCGGCCTATCCGGAAGGGATGATGCTGGCCATTCTGTTTGCCAACCTCTTTGCGCCACTGTTCGATTACCTGGTGGTGCAGGCCAATATCAAGCGGAGGAAGTCGCGTGGCTGAGAAAAAAAGTAACGATAGCATCGGCAAAACGCTGCTGGTGGTGCTGGTGCTTTGCCTGGTCTGCTCGGTCATTGTTGCCGGTTCTGCGGTGGGGCTGAAGCCGCGCCAGCAGGAGCAAAAAGCGCTCGATAAACAGCGTAACATTCTCTCCGTTGCCGGGCTGATGCAGCCGGACATGAAGCAGGAGGAGATTGCCTCGGTGTTTGCCGAGCGCATCAGCCCGCGGCTGCTGGATTTGAAAAGCGGCGAACTGCTGGAAAAAGATCCGGACTCCTTTAATCAGGGGCTGGCGCTGAAAGATCCTGAGCAAAGTACCGTGCTGGAGGCCAGCCAGGATCCGGCGGGCATCAAGCGTCGTACTAACGTGGTGGAAATCTACCTCGTGAAAGACGAGCAGAAAAAGGTTCAGGAAGTGGTGCTGCCGATTTACGGCAACGGCCTGTGGTCGATGATGTATGCCTTTGTGGCGCTTGATACCGATGGCCGTACCGTGAAAGGCATCACCTATTACGATCAGGGCGAAACGCCGGGCCTCGGCGGCGAAGTGGAAAACCCCGCCTGGCGTAAACAGTTCATCGGCAAAAAAGTGCTCGACGACAGCGGCATGCCGGCGCTGAAAGTGGTGAAAGGCGGTGCGCGTCAGGGTGATGACTACGCGGTTGACGGCCTTTCCGGCGCAACGCTCACGTCCAACGGCGTGCAGCACAGTTTTGATTTCTGGATGGGGGAGCAGGGCTTTGGTCCGTTCCTCAAGCAGATTCGTGAAGGAGGCCTGAACAATGGCTGAGCTCGATGAGATGAAAGAAGTAAAACGGGTGCTGGTCGGGCCGTTGATTAGCAACAACCCTATTGCCCTGCAGGTGCTGGGGGTCTGTTCGGCGCTGGCGGTGACCACCAAGCTGGAAACCGCATTCGTCATGACTATCGCGGTAACGCTGGTGACGGCGTTTTCCAGCATGTTTATCTCGATGATCCGCCACCATATTCCCAACAGCGTGCGCATTATCGTGCAGATGGCGATCATCGCCTCGCTGGTGATCGTCGTCGATCAGCTGCTGCGCGCCTACGCCTACGAAGTCTCCAAACAGCTGTCGGTGTTCGTCGGGCTTATCATCACCAACTGTATCGTGATGGGGCGCGCGGAAGCGTATGCCATGAAGTCGCCGCCGCTGGCGAGCTTTATGGACGGTATCGGTAACGGTCTGGGCTACGGCGCCATTCTGATGATTGTCGGTTTCCTGCGCGAGCTTATCGGCAGCGGCAAACTGTTTGGCGTCACCGTGCTGCAAACCGTGCAGAACGGCGGCTGGTATCAGCCGAACGGCCTGTTCCTGCTCGCGCCGAGCGCGTTTTTCATCATCGGTCTGCTGATCTGGGCGCTGCGCAGCTGGAAGCCGGAACAGCAGGAGAAGGAGTAACCGAGTATGGCTCATTACCTCAGTCTTTTTGTCCGCGCGGTGTTTGTTGAAAACATGGCGCTGGCCTTCTTCCTCGGCATGTGTACGTTTCTTGCGGTGTCGAAGAAAGTCTCCACGGCGTTTGGTCTTGGCGTAGCGGTGACGGTGGTGCTCGGCATTTCCGTGCCCGTGAACAACCTGATTTATAACCTCGTACTGCGCGATGGTGCGCTGGTGGACGGGGTGGATTTGAGCTTCCTCAACTTCATCACCTTTATCGGGGTGATCGCCGCGCTGGTGCAGATTCTGGAGATGATCCTCGATAAGTATTTCCCGTCGCTGTACAACGCACTGGGGATCTTCCTGCCGCTTATTGCCGTGAACTGCGCCATTTTTGGCGGCGTCTCCTTTATGGTGCAGCGCGACTATAACTTCCCGGAATCCATCGTGTATGGCTTCGGCTCCGGTATCGGCTGGATGCTGGCGATTGTGGCGATGGCGGGCATCCGCGAAAAAATGAAATACGCAAATGTGCCCGCGGGTCTGCGCGGGTTAGGGATCACCTTTATTACCACAGGTCTGATGGCGCTGGGCTTTATGTCATTCTCCGGTGTGCAGCTATAAGGGCGGAAAGTATGGAAATTATTCTTGGCGTCGTGATGTTCACGCTGATCGTGCTGGTGCTGTCGGGGCTGATCCTGGCGGCGCGCTCGAAGCTGGTCAACGCCGGTGATGTGGTTATTGAAATCAATAATGAAGCGGATAAACAGATTCGCACGCCGGCGGGCGATAAGCTGCTGAATACGCTGTCCAGCAACGGGATCTTTATCTCTTCTGCCTGCGGCGGCGGCGGTTCCTGCGGCCAGTGCCGGGTGACGGTGAAGGAGGGGGGCGGTGATATCCTGCCTACCGAACTTTCCCATATCAGCAAACGCGAGGCGAAAGAGGGCTGCCGTCTGGCCTGTCAGGTCGCCGTGAAACAAAACATGAAGATCGCGCTGCCGGAAGAGATTTTTGGCGTCAAAAAATGGGAGTGTGAAGTTATCTCCAATGATAACAAAGCGACTTTCATTAAAGAGCTGAAGCTGGCCATCCCGGAAGGCGAAAGCGTGCCGTTCCGCGCGGGCGGCTATATTCAGATTGAATGTCCGTCGCATAAAGTGGCGTATGCCGATTTTGACGTGCCGGACGAGTACCGCGCGGACTGGGATAAATTTAATCTGTTCCGCTATGTTTCCGAGGTTAAAGAGCCGACGCTGCGCGCCTATTCGATGGCGAACTATCCGGATGAGAAGGGCATTATTATGCTCAACGTGCGTATTGCGACGCCACCGCCGAAAGTGCCGGATGCGCCGCCGGGGATCATGTCTTCGTATATCTGGTCGCTGAAAGCCGGTGATAAGGTGACGATTTCCGGACCTTTCGGCGAGTTCTTCGCGAAAGAGACGGACGCCGAGATGGTCTTTATCGGCGGTGGCGCTGGTATGGCGCCCATGCGTTCGCATATTTTCGACCAGCTTAAACGGTTGCACAGCAAGCGCAAAATCAGCTTCTGGTACGGCGCCCGTTCGCTGCGTGAAATGTTCTATGACGATGAGTTTGAACAGCTGGCACGTGAAAATCCGAACTTTACCTTCCACGTGGCGCTTTCCGATCCGCAGCCGGAAGATAACTGGAACGGCCACACCGGCTTTATTCACAATGTGCTGTATGAAAACTACCTGCGCGATCATCCGGCGCCGGAGGACTGCGAGTTTTATATGTGTGGGCCGCCGGTGATGAATGCCGCAGTGATCAAGATGCTAAAAGATCTTGGCGTTGAGGATGACAACATCATGTTGGATGACTTTGGAGGTTAATGATGTTGACGGTGTTTGTGGCAACCTTCGTCATTTTCGCGCTGGTTATTCTGGGGATGTCCTTAGGATATCTGATAAAGCGCAAAAGTCTCCAGGGCAGCTGTGGCGGTATCTCATCGCTGGGGCTTGAGAAGGTCTGCGACTGCCCGGAGCCGTGCGATGCACGTAAAAAGCGCATGGCTCGTGAAGCACAGCGCCAGCAAAATCGGATCCTCTGATCTCTCCGTAGGCCCGGCAAGCTTGCGCCGCCGGGCATTATTGCCGGATGGCGCAAGCTTATCAGCCCTACAAACCCCGCTTCTCATTCCTTGTATTATTACTGTATACTTAACCAGTAATCGTTGAGGGCTGAGTATGCGCAAAATTATCCATGTCGATATGGACTGCTTTTTTGCCGCCGTGGAAATGCGGGATAATCCAGCCCTGCGTGATATCCCCATTGCCATCGGCGGTAGCCGGGTACAGCGGGGGGTGATCAGCACGGCCAACTATCCGGCGCGCAAATTTGGCGTACGCAGCGCGATGCCGACCGCGATGGCCCTCAAGCTTTGCCCGCATTTAACCCTGCTACCCGGCCGCTTTGATGCCTACAAAGAGGCCTCGTCCCATATCCGGGAAATCTTCTCACGCTACACGTCGTTAATTGAACCGCTGTCTCTGGATGAGGCGTATCTCGACGTCAGCGATAGCGTTCACTGCCAGGGCTCTGCGACGCTGATCGCGGAAGAGATTCGCCAGACCATTTTTCACGAGCTTCAACTGACCGCCTCTGCCGGTATCGCGCCGGTAAAATTTCTGGCGAAAATTGCTTCCGATATGAATAAACCCAACGGTCAGTTTGTGATTGCGCCGCATCAGGTCGCGGAGTTTGTCCGAACGCTGCCGCTGGCGAAGATCCCCGGCGTGGGGAAAGTCTCAGCCGCAAAGCTGGAAAGCATGGGGCTGCGTACCTGCGAAGATGTGCAGAAAAGCGACCTGGCGATGTTGCTCCGCCGTTTTGGTAAGTTTGGTCGGATCCTGTGGGAGCGTAGCCAGGGAATCGATGAGCGGGAGATCAACAACACCCGACAGCGTAAATCGGTTGGCGTTGAGCGTACGCTGGTGGAGGATATCCACGAGTGGTCTGCCTGTGAGAGCATCATTGAGCACCTCTATCCAGAGCTGGAGCGGCGGGTGCTGAAGGTCAAACCGGACCTTCTGATTGCCCGTCAGGGGGTAAAGCTGAAATTCAATGATTTTCAGCTGACCACTCAGGAACATGTCTGGCCGCGCCTGAATAAAGAGGATTTGCTCTCCACCGCCTACAAAGCCTGGCACGAACGGCGGGGCGGTCGCGGAGTGCGGCTGGTCGGGTTGCATGTGACGCTGCTCGATCCTCAACTGGAGCGGCAGCTGGTACTGGGGTTATAACGATGCTGAAGATCAGACCTTATCGCGACGATGATTTTACTGCGCTGTGCGCCATTTTTCTGCGCGCGGTACAAGAGACCGCCAGCCATGATTATTCACCCCGCCAGATAGCCGCCTGGGCGCAGATAGACGAGACCCGCTGGCGGCACAAAATGAGGGAGTCTCTGGTATGGGTCGCGGCGATGGACCAGCGTCCTGTGGGGTTTATCACCGCCGTGGACCGCTATATCGATCTCCTGTTTGTGGCGCCGGAGTATGGCCGCCGGGGTATTGCCAGCGCGCTACTCCAGGAACTGTTTACGCAGATACCGCATGGCTCCCTGACGGTCGACGCGAGCATTACGGCAAAACCGTGTTTTGAACGGCATGGTTTCAGGGTCGTGGAAGAACAGCAGGTGGCGGTGCGCGGCGAGACGTTTATTAATTACCGTATGGAGAAGGTGAGACGGCCCGGATAAGGCGCCACGCGCCGCTATCCGGACCGTTTATTGCCGTAACTTACTTCGCAGGAATCGCTTTCAGCAGTTCCGTCAGCAGCGTCCAGTATTGACCAACGCTTTCGATATGCACCTGCTCATCCGGAGAGTGCGGGCCGGTAATGGTTGGCCCGATGGAGACCATATCCATATTCGGGTACGGTTTCTTGAACAGACCGCATTCCAGGCCGGCGTGGATAATCTGGATGTTCGGCGTCTTGTTGAACAGACGCTGATAGGTTTCACGCACCAGATGCATCACCGGTGAGTTCGCGTCCGGCTGCCAGCCAGGGTATGCGCCTTTGGCTTCGGTTTTCGCGCCCGCCAGTTTACCCAGTGAATCCAGCATGCTGACGACGTAATCTTTGCCGCTGTCGATCAGCGAACGAATCAGGCAGTGGATCTCAACATTATCATCGGTCATGGTCACGACGCCGACGTTCAGAGAGGTCTCGACAACGCCTTTTGCCACGTCAGAGTTACGAATAACACCGTTTGGCGTGGCGTTGAGCAGACGCACAAAGCCGTCACGGGATTGCACGGTCAGGGCCGCTTTGTCGTTGACGACAGAGTCCAGCAGCAGCACCAGATTTTTCTCTTTTGCCGCCAGTTCGTTTTTCAGGATGTCCTGATAGGTGGCGACCAGCGCTTTCAGCGCATCGACCTTATCGGCCGCGACCGCGACGGTAGCGAAAGCTTCACGCGGAATGGCGTTACGCAGGGTGCCGCCGTTGAAATCGACCAGACGCAGGTCCAGCTCTTGCGCGTGACCGGCGAGGAAACGGGCCAGCAGCTTGTTGGCGTTCCCCAGACCGACGTGAATTTCGCCGCCGGAGTGACCGCCTTTCAGCCCTTTTAAGGTCAGCTTAAAGCTCTGGAAACCTGCCGGCACCGCTTCGCGGGTTAAGGTCAGGTTGGAGGTAAAGTCGATACCGCCGGCGCAACCCATATAGATTTCGCCCTCTTCTTCAGAGTCGGTATTGATCAGGATATCGGCCTGCAGCCAGTTAGCCTGAAGACCAAACGCGCCGTCCATGCCGGCTTCTTCGGTCATGGTCAGCAGCACTTCCAGCGGGCCATGTACGACGCTGTCATCAGCCAGCACTGCCAGCGCAGAAGCCATACCGATGCCGTTATCCGCGCCCAGGGTGGTGCCGCGCGCTTTGACCCACTCGCCATCGATATATGGCTGAATCGGATCTTTAGTGAAGTCATGAACGGTGTCGTTGTTTTTCTGCGGCACCATATCGAGGTGCGCCTGCAGAACAACCGGTTTACGGTTTTCCATACCGGCCGTGGCGGCCTTACGAATCAGAATGTTGCCAACCTGATCGCGTTCTGCGTGTAAGCCTTTTTCTTTTGCCCAGCCCATGATGTGTTCAGCGAGTTGTTCTTCGTGATAGGACGGATGGGGAATGGAGCAGATTTTGGCAAAAATATCCCATAGCGGCTGCGGGGATAATTGAGACAATTCAGACACGATAAGTCTCCTTACGATCGCCTGCAAAAGTCTTTTGCAGGTCGAGGGTTAGCAATAAAAAATACAACAGGCGCAGGCTTGCGCGGTGGGGTTGAGAATACCACTTTCCACGCCGACTGGTAGTGTAAACAACGCAAAAAGCGCTGGGATGGCCGCTTAACACTGGTTTTTAGTGCGTCAGATCTCTATAATCTCGCGCAACCATTTTCCCCCTCGAACATCATTTAAGCCGTATAACACAGGCTGGGACACTTCACATGAGCGAAAAATACGTCGTCACCTGGGACATGTTGCAGATTCACGCCCGCAAACTGGCCAATCGTCTGATGCCTTCTGAACAATGGAAAGGCATTATTGCCGTAAGCCGCGGTGGTCTGGTACCGGGTGCATTACTGGCGCGTGAACTGGGTATTCGTCATGTTGATACCGTTTGCATTTCCAGCTACGACCACGATAACCAGCGTGAGCTGACCGTCCTGAAACGCGCTGAAGGTGATGGTGAAGGTTTCATCGTGATCGATGACCTGGTCGATACCGGCGGTACCGCCGTCGCTATTCGCGAAATGTACCCAAAAGCACACTTCGTTACCATTTTTGCTAAACCGGCTGGTCGTCCGCTGGTTGATGATTATGTTGTTGATATCCCGCAGGATACCTGGATTGAACAACCGTGGGATATGGGTGTGGTGTTCGTACCGCCGATCTCAGGTCGTTAATTTACAAGGTGAGTGCTATTTACCACGCCCGGTTATGCCGGGCGTGGTTTTTTTTGCCCGTATGCAGGTTACAATAGCCCGGAGTGGCAACACGATGGAGGCTGCACATGTCACAAGCTAACCTTAGCGAAACACTGTTTAAACCTCGATTCAAACATCCAGAAACGTCTACGCTGGTGCGCCGGTTTGCGTCGGGTTCGCAACAGCCGATCCACTCTGCGCTCGACGGGAGCAATGTCGATCACTGGTATCGCTTGATTAACCGTCTGATGTGGATCTGGCGCGGCGTGGCGCCACAGGAGATCCTGGATGTGCAGGCGCGCATTGTGATGAGCGATGCTGAGCGTACGGATCCGGAGCTTTATGACACCGTGGTGGGCTATCGCGGCGGCAACTGGATTTTCGAATGGGCCAAACAGGCGATGATCTGGCAGCAAAAGGCCGGGCAGGAAGCCGATCCGCTGAGCAGCGGGCGCCACTGGCTGCATGCATCCAATCTCTATAGCATTGCCGCCTACCCACATATTAAAGGTGATGAGCTGGCGGAGCAGGCGCAGGCGCTGGCTAATCGGGCCTATGAAGAGGCGGCTCTTCGCCTGCCGGGCGAGCTGCGCGAGCTGGAGTTTCCTGTGCCCGGCGGCGCGCCGGTGACCGGCTTTTTACATATGCCGAAAAGCGAAGGTCCGTTCCCGGTGGTCCTGATGTGCGGCGGTCTGGATGCGCTGCAGACGGACTACTACAGCCTGTATGAGAACTATTTTGCGCCGCTGGGGATTGCCATGCTGACGCTGGATATGCCTTCGATAGGCTTCTCGTCAAAATGGAAGCTAACCCAGGATACCAGCCTGCTGCATCAGCATGCGTTGCGGCACCTGACGAATGTGCCGTGGGTCGATCATACCCGGGTTGCAGCGTTCGGTTTCCGTTTTGGGGCGAATGTCGCCGTCCGTCTGGGTTATCTGGAGCCGCAGCGCTTAAAAGCCGTGGCCTGCCTCGGCCCGGTGGTGCATAACCTGCTGGTGGATCCGCTGCACCAGGGCCGGGTTCCGGAAATGTATCTCGACGTTCTGGCATCGCGGCTGGGCATGCACGATGCATCTGATGAAGCATTGCGCATAGAGCTGAACCGCTACTCATTAAAAACCCAGGGGCTTCTGGGCCGTCGCTGTCCGACGCCGATGCTTTCTGGCTTCTGGAAAAACGATCCGTTCAGCCCGGAAGAGGAATCGCGCTTAATTACGTCGTCATCCGCCGATGGTAAGCTGCTGGAGATTCCATTTAAGCCCGTTTATCACAATTTCGATCGCGCATTGCGCCAGATTGCCCGCTGGATCAATCAGAGATTTAGTTAATATATTGCTAAATTTTATTGATTTGGTAAAACAGTTGCATCACTAAAGGAGATCGCAATGACGTTACCGAGTGGACACCTCAAGAGTAAGCTGATTAAGAAATTCACGGCTCTTGGCCCTTATATTCGTGAAGAACAGTGTGAAGACAACCGCTTCTTTTTCGATTGCCTGGCAGTTTGCGTCAATGTAAAACCCGCCCCGGAAAAACGAGAGTTCTGGGGATGGTGGATGGAGATGGAAGCGCAGGCATCACGCTTCACTTACAGCTATCAGTTTGGCCTGTTCGATAAAGAAGGGAGCTGGCGGCCGGTGGCTATTGACGATCCGGAAGTCAGCGAGAAACTTGAGAAAACGCTGCGTGATTTCCACGATCGGGCTAACGCATTGCTGGCGACATTCAGCCTGAAGCTGGAACCCGCTGATGACTTTAGCGAGCCGCTCAGACTGCGCGCCTGATATCTCGCCGATTATCTGGTTATATCGAAAAAAATCCACGCCCGAGCGCGTGGATTTTTTTATTCCTTTACCCGCCCTCAAACTGCCAGATTTTCATTAATCACTGGTGTCGTTGAGTGATGTCGGACTTATTTCCATCACCCTGTTTATAGGATTTTTCTTAGAAGCGCGCCGTACCGAGGAAATGTGTCCCAAGAGAATGCCTGAACAGGCTATCCGTGTTACCGTCACCACATGGCCCTGTAAAATAAAGATATTTATGAAGATTGTATTACTAATGAGTCTGTTAAGCCTGTTTCTTTCTCCGGCATTAGCCGGGACTGCAGTGAAATTGTCCTGCTCGTTACGCAAAAGCGTGACGATCTCAAAATTCCATTACCAGCTGTCGACAATGAAATGGGGCGATCACTTCCAGGTTGCTGCCGGAATAAGACAGGCGCAAACCAAAAGCAATGTCCCGTTTCGCGTGACGCGTTTTCAAAATGGCGACGATCTGGTCTTTTTCCCCGACAGCCAGGACTATTATTTCTTCTATTCCGGGATGGCGACACCTGACCGCTGTATTGTACAGGAGACGTATTCCTATCCGGTTGTTGAGCTACCGCGCTACAAGAAAAGCGAGTAGCCGGCGGCGCAAACAGAGCCCGAAGGGTTACCCCATCGGGACTCCGCTGCCTGGAACGGACGTGAATTAAAGGCCAATACACATGTATTTGATTTCTAAATAGTCTTCAATGCCATACTTCGAGCCTTCGCGGCCCAGACCGGAAGCCTTCACGCCACCAAACGGGGCGACTTCGTTGGAAATCAGCCCGGTATTGATGCCCACAATCCCATACTCCAGCGCTTCGCCGACGCGGAAAACGCGGCTCAAATCACGGGCATAGAAGTAGGCGGCGAGGCCAAATTCAGTATCGTTGGCCTGGCGGATGACATCCGCTTCATCTGTGAAGCGGAACAGAGGAGCCAACGGGCCGAACGTCTCTTCTTTCGCCACTTTTGCACCGTCGGGAACATCGACCAGAATAGTCGGCTGAAAGAAGTTGCCGCCGAGGGCATCCACTTTCCCGCCGGTGATGACCCGGGCGCCTTTCCCGACGGCATCGGCAATATGTTCCTGCACTTTGGCAATGGCTTTCTCATCAATCAACGGTCCGGTTGTGACCCCCGCCTGAAGGCCGTCGCCGAGATGCAGCTGCTCCACCGCCTGCTGCAGTTTTTCGGCAAAACGCGCATACACCCCGTCCTGCACGTACAGGCGATTGGCGCAGACGCAGGTCTGCCCGGCGTTACGAAACTTCGACGCCATGGCGCCTTCTACCGCTTTATCCAGATCGGCATCGTCAAACACGATAAACGGCGCGTTACCGCCCAGTTCGAGCGAAACTTTTTTGATGTCCTGGGCACACTGCGCCATCAGCTGGCGGCCGATTTCCGTGGAGCCGGTAAACGACAGCTTACGCACCAGCGGGTTGCCGGTCAGTTCATTACCTACCGCGCTGGCGGAGCCGGTCACCACGTTAAATACGCCGTCAGGGATCCCGGCGCGTCTGGCCAGTTCGGCCAGCGCCAGCGCGGAAAAAGGGGTCTGGCTGGCGGGTTTGAGTACCATTGTGCAGCCGGCGGCTAACGCCGGGCCGGCTTTACGGGTGATCATCGCCGCTGGAAAATTCCACGGCGTGATCGCGGCGGTAACGCCAATCGGCTGTTTAATCACGATCAGGCGCTTATCGGCCTGATGACCGGGAATGGTATCGCCATAAATGCGTTTTCCCTCTTCGGCAAACCATTCGATAAATGAAGCGGCGTAGCCAATCTCGCCTTTTGCTTCTGCCAGCGGTTTGCCCTGCTCCAGGGTCATCAGCCGGGCCAGATCGTCCTGGTTTGCCATCATCAGATCGAACCAGCGGCGCAGGATCGCGGCGCGCTCTTTTGCCGTTAGCTGTCGCCAGGCGGGAAGGGCGCGATGGGCGGCCTGGATCGCATCGCGCGTCTCTTCTGCGCCCATTTTAGGGACTGAGCCCAGCACCTCTCCGTTCGCCGGGTTGGTCACCGTAATGACATCGCTGCTGAGGGCATCACGCCACTCACCATTGATAAATGCCTGCTGGCGGAACAAGGTTAGGTCATTCAGTTGCATGGTTATTTCCTGTCTCAGAAGGTTAACGGTTGAACGGCGTACTCCAGCGTAGCGGAGAATCAAAAGCGGCGTTTGCGATAGCCTTCACGTTTACCAACGTCTCTCGGCGCGAACCCGCGTCATGCCCGGTAAAGACTTTTCCGGCCCTCTTCTTTTACGCCAGCCAGGTACGCCTGTGTTTGTTTAGTGTAGTCGCCAGAGTCAGATGACAGCAGCGACTAAACAGTGACTAAACAGCGATGACGACGTTTTCACGATGTAAAACCAGCGTCTGAATTCGCGACGCCTGCCACAAAATTCACACATCATGCGCGATGACGGGGGGAAGCAACTTGCTTTTATCTGGCGAGGCGAATACGGTCTGTAACGTTACACTAAAACGTTACAGTAGAAATTTACCCTCCGGTTATGAGTGAAGTCCCTGGCGATTTAGCGAGGCCCGAAGGTGCTACAGACACCTCAACGGTACGTGAAAGGATAACGATGATGAAAATGACACAGTTTTGTTCGGCCAGACGTTTTTTAGCTTTTGCTTGTTTGAGCTCGGCCCTGATAGCGGGAAGTGCGGTGAGCGCCTTAGCCCATGCGGCGCTCAACTTCCGCGTTTATTCTTCTCTCCCCGCGGACGACTCCTCGGCGCACTACATCTGGTTCAGCCGTTTTCAGGAAAACATTAACAACAATGCGAAATTGAAAGGGCAAATTAAGCTCAACTATTTTGCCAATGGCATGTTGGGCAAAGAGGCCGATGCGACGCAGCAGGTTCGCATTGGCGCAATTAATATGATGATCTCCGGTACATCCATTTGGGCCACGCTGGTACCTGAAATGGGCGTCCTGGATCTGGGTTATTTATTTAAAGATTACAGTCAGGTAGGGAAAGCGCTGGACGGCAGCGCCGGGGAAAAACTCTCCGCCTTAATGATGGATAAAGCCAACGTGATGGTGCTCGGCTACGGCTTTAACCTCGGCGCGCGTAATATTTATACCAAAAAGGTGATTGAAAAGCCGGAGGATTTAAAGAACCTGAAAATTCGCGTGCTGCCGGTGCCTAATTTCATTGCCACGTTAAACCATATGGGGGCGGTGGCGATCCCGATGCCGGGCGGTGAAGTCTATTCCAGCCTGCAAATGGGCGTTATTGACGGCGTAGAGCACGATGCCCCGACGATTTATGCGAGCAAATATTATGAAATCATCAAAAACGGCACCCTGACTCGCCACAGCTACAACCCGCTGATGATTGCGATGAATAAAAAGAGTTTCGAACAAATCCCGCCGGAGCTGCGTGCGGGCGTGCTGGCGGCGGCGAAAGAGGCGACGGACTATGAACGCATGCAAGCGGGTAAAAAAGAACAGGAAGCAATAAAGAACCTTGAAGCAAAAGGGGTGACGTTCCGCGAAACCGATCGCCAGTTCTTCTATCAGCAGGTGCAGCCCGTGTGGCAGTCGTTCCTCAAGCAATATCCGGATATGAAGCCCATCGTTGATGAAATTACCGCGGCGGCAAAAGACCCGTCATGATCGGCGCCGCTTAACCCGCCCGTGCCACGGCGGGGTTAAGCGGTGAGATTGGCAATCTTGTGGAGAAGATTCAACATGGCTGATATCTCTATTAAAGCAAAGGACGGGTGCGTTGCCCTTGCGCTATTGGGCAAACTGAGCCGCTTTTTAACCACCTTAACCGCCTGGGCCGGAGCGCTGGTGCTGTTTATCAACGTGCTGGTGGTGTTTGCATCCGTCATCTGGCGCTATGCGCTGCACTCGCCCATTCATTGGGCCGAAGAGGTGGCTCGCGCGCTGATGATTGCGCTGGTGTTTTTCGGCGTGGCCACCTCGACGGCGAAAGGGGGTCATATTGGCGTCGATCTGTTCCTGCGTTTCCTGCCTGAACGGGTTCGACCCTATGTCGTTCATGCCAGCCGCTGGATCCTGTTTCTGGTCTCGGTTGGGCTCGTCGTTTCCAGCTACGACCTGGTGCAGGCCGCGCGATTGCAAACCACGGAGACCGGTTTACCGCAGACAATCTACGTCATTCCGGTGCTGATTGGTTCGCTGGTTATGATGGTGGCGGCGCTGGAGCTGGCCTTGCGAGAACGTGTTCGGGTTGTGCTGTTCAGCGGCCTTGGCATTGTGGTTCTGGCCGCCATTGGCTATATGAAACTTTCGCTCATGGCCGATCCCGCCAGCGCTGCTGCCGGGCTAATGCTGATCTGCTTTGTGCTCGGTATTCTCGCCGGCGTACCGATTGCGTTTACCCTTGGTCTGTCGGCGATGGTGTTCTTTATCTGCGATCCGTCATTACCGTTTGTCTTTTTCTCCCAGCAGGTCGCGGCGGGGGTAGATCACTTCGTGCTGTTGGCTATTCCGTTCTTCCTGCTTGCCGGTGCCGCCATGGAGATCAACGGGATGTCAACGCGGCTCGTTGAACTTATCGTGCGTGGCATGGGGCGCTTTCGCGGCGGCCTCAATATGACTACCGTACTGTCGATGGCCTTTTTCTCCGGGATCTCCGGCTCCAAACTGGCAGATGTTGCGGCGGTTGGCGGCGTGCTGATGCCGGCGGTGCGTCGGGCTAAACAGGATGGCGAAGAGGCCGCCGGGGTGTTTGCCGCCTCGGCCGTGATGGCCGAAACAATCCCACCTTGCGTGAATCTGATTGTTATGGGTTTTGTCGCGAACATCTCGATTGGCGCGCTGTTTATTGCAGGCCTGGTGCCCGCTGTCTGCCTGCTGGTACTGCTGATGATTGCCGCCAACCGGTTTGGCGGCAAAATCAACGTTAGCGAAGCGTATCCGGTATTACGGCCGCGCACGCAGCTCTACCTTGGTGCCGCCGTTGGGCTGGTGATGATCTTTATGATTGGCCGCGGCGTCATGATGGGGATCGCCACCTCGACAGAAATCTCCGCTTTTGCAGTGATTTACGCCATCGTCGTCGGTCGCCTTGCATTTCGTGAACTGACGTTCAAAGCGACGGTAAAAATGTTTATCGATATCGCCGCCATGTCCGGAGTGCTGCTGTTTATCGTCGCCTGCGCCACCAGCCTTTCTTATGCGCTGACGATACAGATGATCCCGCAGCAAATAGCGGAATTACTGGTCAGCATTGGGGTTGAGCAGGGAGCCTGGCTGTTTCTGCTATTAACCATCGTTATTCTGGTTATTTTTGGCGCCGTTCTGGAAGGGGCTCCGGCGCTGATTATCTTTGCGCCGATTCTGGTACCGATCGCCGTTCAGCTTGGTTTCAGCCCGCTGCATTTCGGCATCATTATGATTATGGCAATGGGTTTTGGTCTCTTTTCACCGCCTATCGGACTCGGTCTTTATACCACTTGCGCCATTTGCGGCGTGGAGATGAAACACGTTATTCGGCCCATGGCAAAATATCTGGCGGTAGTCTTCGTCGGGATTATTATCGTGGCTATGGTCCCACCATTAACAACATGGTTGCCGGGGCTCGCTGGTTATTAATTGTGAATCCAGTCGTCAACAGTATTCCGTTATTTAAACACGGTTAAAAGAGGCGTCCTGTCAATATCGGCAGGGCGCAAGGTCAACAGGTATCGCTCAGGTTCTGATATTTAACACGCCTGCAGGTGGGGATAACAACGTCCTGAATCTCTCGCTGATAAATATTATGCGCCGATGGCGGATTTATTCTGAAACAGGAGTATGCAATGGGGTCATTAACGGGAAAGAAAGTTTTTATTACTGGCGCTGAGCAAGGTATTGGTAAAGAGACTGCGAGAAAATTAATTGAGGCCGGATGTGATATCTATATTCACTATTTCAGCGGTGAAGAAGGCCCCAGAGAATTAATCGCGATTGCCCAACAGCGGGGAGCCAAGGCCGCCTGCGGCTATGCGGATTTGACCAACGAGGCGGATGCGGCGCGCTGCGTTGCCGCGGGGGCAGCGTTCTTAGGTGGCATCGATATTCTGGTGAATAACGTCGGGGGAATTATTGCCCGCAAATGGCTCGGTGAAATTGACCCGCAGTTCTGGCGTACCGTCATTGATGTCAATATGACGACCATGCTCAATGTGACTCAATCGGCGCTGCCGTGGTTAAAAGAGGCGACTGACGGCGCGAGTATCGTCAATCTCGCCTCGTTAGCCGGACGCTCCGGCGGGCACTCCGGATCGCTGGTCTATTCGATGACTAAAGGCGCGGTGCTGACGTGGACCCGCTCCCTTGCCGCAGAGCTTGGCGAGTTTGGTATTCGGGTGAATGCGGTGGCGCCAGGGCTGATTCTGGGGACACGTTTTCATAACCAGCATACCACTCAGGCCTCGGCCGATCGGACTATCGAAGATATTCCGCTGGGAAGAGCCGGTACGCCTGAAGATATCGCACGCGCGATCTGCTTCCTTGCCTCGGAATACGATGGCTTTATCTCCGGGGCGACTCTGGATATTAACGGCGGTATTTATCGGGCATAAATCTCAGGGCGGGTTATATCCCGCCCATATTAAGAGAACGTAGTCATGATCAAAACAGAAATTATTCATCCGGATTTGCTCCAGGCGTTGGCCCAGTGTGGCCATAAAGCCAATATTCTTATCGCCGATGCTAATTATTCATTTTTAACCAACTCATCTCCGCGGGCGCGGATTATTTATCTCAATTTTTCCCCGGGTTTAATTAGCAGCGTGGTCATCCTGCAAAAAATGCTCGGCTACATCAATATTGAAAAAGCGGTGCTGATGTCCTGCCCGGATGATTTTGATAATACGATTGCGCGTGAATATCGCACTCTGCTTGCTGAGTCGACCGCAGTGGAATATGTGACCCGGGAGGCCTTTTACGCGCTGGCGAAATCGTCGGATACCCTGCTGGTTGTCGCCTCTGGCGAGACCCGCCGCTTTGCCAATATTCTGCTCACCGTCGGCCCGACGCTACTGTGACGCGGGAGAAGGGCAACGTGTTCTTCTCCCGTCACAGGCACAAACACTGCGGCGCGAGAGTCAGACCTCGGGCGCATCGCGTACCGACTGACGGCACACCAGGGAAGGCGTAAACAGAAACTCCTGCGGCGGGAGGGAGGGGTTGTCCGTCCGCTCAATCAGGCGTTGTACCATGACCTCCGCCATATCACTCAGCGGAGGCATCACCGAACTTAATCTGGGATAAACCAGCCCGGAGAGCGGGATGTTATCGATGCCGATGATGGAGATCTCTCCCGGCACGCTAATCCCGGCTTCGTGCAGGCCGGCCATCAGCCCAATGCCGAGCGCGTCATTAATTGCCACAATACCGTCAGGACGGCGCGACTGGCGGCAGATTTTTTGCGCCAGCGATCGGCCCAGTTCGGTCATTTCCGCATCACCGTACGCCGCTTGCGTCTTCTCCTCGACAATCATGCCCTCACGAAATAGCCCGTGGCGTTGCACCGCGCTGAGAAAGCCTTCGATTTTATGGGCGCGGCTCGGGATCATACCGGCGACGGTGGCGAAGGTCAGGTGTCGGCACCCGCGCGCAATCAGATGCTCTGTGGCTAAACGTCCGGCTTCGACGTTATCCATGGATACGCTGTCGAGCGCCAGACCGCCGGAACCGGCGCTGGCCGGCATACGACTGTCGTAGTTGACCATGATCATGCCCTGAGAGGCGGCACGCACAAAATGCGGTTTTTCAATATCACCGGCGGCGACAATAATGCCGCGCACGCCGTGGGCAAACATATCTTCCAGAAAGGCTTCTTCTTCTTCAATCTGACGGTAGGTGTTACCAATCAGCACGCGATAAAAGCGCTTTTTTGCCGCCAGATCCACTTCACGGACCAGCGAGGCGAAGCTGGGGTTGACGATGGACGGAACCAGCAGGCCGATCATTTTGGCCTGGCCCGTTTTCAACTGCTGGGCGACGCGATTAGGAAAGTAATTGAGCGTTTGCATGCTTTGCTGGATACGCGCCAGCGTCTCTTCGCGCATCTGGTCGGTACGGCCATTGAGCACGTTGGATACGGTGCTGACGGACACGCCAGCATGCTTTGCGACATCGCGAATGTTTGCCATACATCTCCTTTGCAGCGGTGGGCGAGGCGCGGACGAGAGCGATTCTCCGCGCCGCTTTATACGGGGTCGACAAGCCTGATCCTGCATCGTTTTCTGATGAGGAACATCAACAATAACGGTTTAGTGTAACGTTACAGCTGGTGCTGTCAATGCGCTTGCAAACGGCAAGTGATGTCAGCCACGCGACTGCGCCCCAGGCTGCGGGAAACCGCAGGCCCTTTATTTAACCCGGTCCGACACACCGTCGGGGATGTTTCCCGTCGGCATAGCCATCCATGCAGACAGTGAGGAGGTGCGAAAGGAGACAAACGAGAACGGGTGGCGTCTCGTGGTCATCGTGAGGCCTCCTGACCTGCGATGGTAAAATAATGACCCGTTGATATTAAAAGATTTATTGCTGGCGATAATGCATTACGCTGTATACGGCAGCGCGTTAAGCGCGACGTTAACTGCCGCTAACAATCGCGCTTCTGAGACACCGTCGCGCGCCTGAACGGAAAGACCATGCAAAAAGACGGCGAAATAGTCTCCCAGACTGTCGGCATCGGTTGTATCCGGTATCTCGCCGTTATCCGCCGCCTGTCTCAGTCGGTCGATGATCTGTTGCGTGCGTTGCAGGCGATGTTCGGCCAGCCAGGTTTTGATCTCATCATTTTCCGCGCTGACACTCGCGGCAGAGGCGACGACCATACATCCTCGCGGTAATTCCGCCTGGCTGTACAGGCGCACGGCGTCGACAAGCATCTTTTTGATCGCCTCCTGCACGTTGTTCTCAGCGGCGAAGGCCCGATCTGCAAACCCGCCTTCCTGGCTTTCATAATGGGCGATGGCCTGTCGGAACAACTGTTCTTTTGAACCGAACGCTTTGTAAATGCGCGCGGAAGCGATGCCAAGTTCTGCCACTAAATCCGACATTGACGTACCTTCATATCCCTGTCGCCAGAAGAGATTGCGCGCCTTCAAAAGCGCATATTCGCGATCAAATTCGCGCGGTCTGCCTGCCATTGTGCTGCTCCATTTTGCCTGCCGTTCAGTCACACAGGATCGCTTAAACCTGCGCTATTACCAAAGAATTTATAAATTTTTCTTGTGGTTCTCCGATTTTACTCCTATTGTTTGTCAATCGACAAACAATAGGAGTTTACGATGAAAACCATCAAAGGCCCAAGCCTGCATCTCGCCCAATTCAGTGATGGGATAGCCCCGTTCAACAGCTTGCCTGCGATTGCCCGATGGGCGTCGGAAACCGGCTTCAAAGCATTGCAAATTCCGGCATGGGATCGGCGTCTGTTTGATGTAGCCACCGCGGCGGAGAGCCAGACCTACTGCGATGACCTCACCGGAATGCTGGCGGAACATGGCCTGGTCGTCAGTGAACTGACCAGCCATATTTTCGGCCAGCTGATGGCGGTACATCCGGCTTACGACGCCATGTGCGACAGTTTTGCGCCGTCGGCACTGCATGGTGATCCGCAGGCGCGCGGTGAATGGGCGCGGCAGCAGCTGCTGTTGGCCGTCAAAGCCTCAGCACGGCTTGGTCTCAGCGAGCTGGGCACGTTCTCCGGCTCGCTGGCCTGGCCCTATCTGTTTCCGTTCCCGCAGCGTCCGGCAGGGTTAATCGAAGCGGCTTTCGACGAGTTGGCCAGACGTTGGCTGCCGGTACTCAATGCCTGCGATGAGCAGGGTATTAACCTGTGTTATGAAATCCACCCGTGCGAAGATCTGCATGATGGGGTGACGTTCGAAATGTTTCATCAGCGGGTAGGGGAACACCCTCGCTGTCAGGTACTTTTCGATCCCAGCCACATGGTGCTTCAGCAGCTTAACTATCTGGAGTTTATTGATATTTATAAAGATGTTATTGGCATGTTTCACGCCAAGGATGCCGAGTTTAATCCCACCGGTCGCCAGGGCATCTATGGTGGCTATCAATCGTGGATTGACCGTGCAGGCCGTTTTCGCTCGTTGGGGGATGGTCAGGTTGATTTTAATGGCATCTTCTCGAAGCTGGCACAATATGACTATTCCGGCTGGGCTACCCTGGAGTGGGAATGTTGCCTGAAACACCCGCAGGACGGCGCCCGGGAAGGTGCTGCTTTCATCCGCGACCACCTCATTAACGTCACTGATAAAGTGTTCGACGATTTCGCCGGCGCACAGGTTAATCCTCATCAGATCAATACATTACTCGGCATTCGCTAAGCCGTAATATCACAGGGAGTCCCCCATGAAACAGCCATATGACGAGATCCTGGAACAGGATCCCGGGACGCAACACGTCTATACGAAGGTAAACGGACAACGCATCCACTGCGTTGTCGCAGGGAAAGGGCAGCCAGTCCTGCTGATCCCCGGATGGCCGCAGACCTGGTATACCTGGCGCCATGTTATGCGTGCGCTGGCCGCGGCTGGTTTTCAGGCGATAGCCGTAGACCCGCCCGGCATCGGCGATTCGGACAAACCGCGCGACGGTTACGACACCGGAAGTATCGCCGTGATGTTGCATACGATGATGACGCAACTGGGACATTCGCGTTACCGTCTGGTGGGGCACGATGTCGGCATGTGGATTGGCTACGCTATGGCGAGCGATTTTCCGCAGGCCGTCGAGCGCCTGGTGCTGACAGAAGCGGTGATCCCTGGTCTTGCTCCGCCACCGCCGATTTTTGTCGCGCCGGAGGAGAACATTTTTCTGTGGCACTTCATGTTCAATCAGTTGACTGATTTACCTGAAACCTTGACCTACGGGCGTGAATCACAGTATCTCACCTATATTTTCAACCGCTGGTCCCATCGCCGCGATCGGGTCGCCGCAGAGGTTTACATTGCCGCTTATTCGACTCCGGGTGGATTGCGGGCGGGCTTTGAGTACTATCGGGCGATCCCGGAAACCATTCGACAGAATCAATTACGCGCGCAAACGCCATTAACCATGCCGGTACTAACAATCGGTGCGGAGCACGCGACGGGCGATGCGCCGCTGGCCACCTTACGAGGCAACGCGCATGATTTGCGCGGCGAGACGGTGGTCGACTGCGGACATTTTATTACCGAAGAGTGCCATGAGGTTTTTATCGCGCTGATTGTGCCATTTCTGTCAGAGGGGACCTGTTATGCCGCTTGATAAGCGTATTGCCGAGTTTTTGGCCTCTTTGGCGGGAACACCGGCGCCCGTGTCGCTGACCGATATGAGAATGGCGACAGAAACGGGTTTGCGCCAGCTGCAGGGCAAAGGGGAAATGAGCGGAGGTATTAAGGATTATATCGTTGTCGCTGATGACGGCCATCGCATTATGCTTCGCGCCTATAAGCCCGTAGCGGCAAATGACGGGAGCGCCCGGCCAGCAATGCTGTTTGCCCACGGCGGCGGTTGGTGTCTGGGGTCTCTGGCGCTGTACGATCAACCTTGCCAGGCATTGGCTAACGCGACGGGCCGGATAATTCTGTCGGTTGATTACCGGCTGGCGCCAGAATATCCGTTTCCTCGCCCCCTGGAAGATGTCTATCAGGCACTATGCTGGGTTTACGAGCAGGCGCATCGTCTGGGTATAGATGCCAGTCGGTTAGCGGTGGGCGGCGATAGCGCTGGAGGAAATATGGCTGCGGCTACGGCATTGTTGGCTCGGGACCGCGGGGGGCCTCATATCGAGCATCAGCTGTTGTTGTATCCAGCGTTAAGTCGCGATATGGCGACGGAGAGCTACCGGGAGTTTGCCGAAGGCTACTTTTTAACGCGAGATGCGATGGCGTTTTGCTGGGACAACTATCTTGGCCTGCGTCGTCATCCCTACGCCGAACCGCTGCATGCCGCTTCACTCAGCGGCTTACCTCCGGCCACCATTTTGAGCTGCGAATATGATCCGTTACGCGATGAGGCTGAAGATTATGCGCAACGGCTTCAGAAAGCTGGCGTTAAGGTGCGCAGCGAGCGATTGCAGGGGATGGTCCATGCCTGTATCCATATGTCAGGTCTGACCCCGGCGACAGGCCAGCTATTCGAGCTCGCCCGCGGTTAACGGAAGGCGTGCAGCCAAAAAAGCACATTGCAACGGCGCGGCCGGTGGTTTACAGCCGCGATAATCATCCGCTCAGGCATTTTTGCCCTCCCGATTTTCAGCTCGCATTAGCTGTAATCAGTGCCGGTTCAACCCCACAATGCCTGCAAATGGACCGGCATTTTCCGCCCCGACATGCATCGCAATTTTACTTAACATGTTGAGCCGCTCTGACGGTTTAATCTCAGCGACTGGCTGCGCCTGCATACGGGAAAATAGCGTTGGAAATGTCTCTATGATGGCGGAGGCATCTGGTGCCGATGTAAGCATCCCTGCCCCCTCTGATAAATAGCAGTGTCTGTGATGCATCATTGAACGTTACTGAAAGCGTGGATAGAATTAAGAAAACTCTTATAAATGGAATGGCGTTTATGGTTAAGAAAATCTCATGGCTGGGCTTGTCGGTACTTCTTCTGTCACAGGTTGCTATTGCAGAAAATTCAAGTAACTGGATTTCGGTTGCATCTAATGACACCACTGAGTATTCAGCTAAAAAGGGTACTTTCAAAAACATCAAAGGCGAGTCATCTATCCTTATGATGTTCGATAACAAAAGCGATAAGACAATCAAATACTACAAAGTCAGCATCAAAAATGCGGATTGTGACAATGGCTTCGGAAAGCTGAGTTTCTTCGGTATGGATGGGAGATTAGATTTTCAGGGCGATTACGTAGCCGATGGTAACAGCGTTGGTGCTGGCATGGGGGATTTTATCTGTGGCGTGAGAATTGCGGCCGCAAACGCACAAAATAGCTAATATATCAGGGGCGTTGGTTATCATCGCCTCTCTGTTAACTCCTCCTCTGACTTCCTCCTTTGCTGATTCATTTAGGTATACCTCAGGAAGCACTGTAAGGGGCATCGGAGCTGAATGCGTAACTTCTAAGCGTTTATTGGGCAATTTTGAGACATTGGAAGTCATCAGCTTCGAGTTGAGCTTGCACCTGTTCGAGCGGTACAACGACAGGCCGTTACAGTTAACATCCCAATTGCCATATCAACCATAACGGCAGCTATGAGGGATGATTTACCGATTCTTATAGATGAATTAAAGGCAGGCCTTTAAGTTTAACATATTGATTTATAAGGATCTTTAAGTGATGGTGCGATAATAGGAGTCGAACCTACGACCTTCTATTCCAATGACTGGCTGCGCAAGTCATTGATTCTTCGAATCGAATGCGCTGTCACTGATAATCGGTACTAACACAACCAGTAGTAGTTGCCCCTGAATCTTAGATCGGGGTGAACATGAAATACAAGCCGAATGCGTACTTAGTCAGAGAAAGATCATCATGCTATGCCGTCAAGGTGACCTTGCCGTTTTATATGCGTTCCTTGTTTGGGAATCGAACAGCGTTCATGCGTTCAACTGGCACGACAGATATCAGAGAAGCCCGTGTCATTCGAGACCGGATAATGTATGAGTTTTTCACCATCCGTGATCGACTTAAACCAAAGCCACAGGGAAATTGTGTTGATCGCGTCCTGAACGAACTATGCCAGGTTGACCAATACGTCACCCAGAATGCGGGGATCAACTTTGCTACCGCTCGTGTTTGTCCTTCCCTTGTCCAACTGCGGGATGAATTCATCGTCCAACACAGTGACAGGCGCAAGCTGTCAACCCTGAGCAAGTACATCAAGGCCGTGGAGGTGTTCACGGCACATTTCAGGTGCAAGGATTTCCGCCTGCACGAGATCAACAGAACGATGGTGACTGACTGGCTCGACAACGCAAAACTTGAACGGGCAACACAGACACTGGCAAATTATTTGGGCTGCTTGTCCCAACTGGTGGCGCTGGCCCAGAACCGCTATCACGATGCGCCAAAAGAGAACGTCTTCACAGCCCATAAGCTGGATGTGCGACATGATCGCGAGAGTTACGAGCCATTCAGCGGTGATGAACTGGCGCAGGTTGTGGATTTGCTTGATCAGGAGATGAAGGACGTCGCGTTGGTGGGGATATATACAGGGATGCGGCTTAATGAAATCTGTTCACTACAGATAGACAATATCAAAACGGTAGAGGGGGTTTGGTGTTTCGAAGTGACGGAAGGCAAGACGCGCAATGCGGCCCGCCTGGTTCCCATTCATAGCAGGTTGCAGACTCTCGTTAAACGGCTTATCCAGAACAATCACAGCGGCTTCCTGTTCTACCATGCCAGCATAACTGAACGTGCTGACGGCAAGCGCTCAACGTGGCACACACAGCGATTTACACGGGCTAAACGTAAGGCATTGGGCGAGAAAGGTACGGAAAGAAAGGTATTCCACAGCCTGCGGGGAATGTTTATCAGCCAGCTTGATCGCGGTGGTGTCCCAGAAGACAGGATCGCATTGATTGTAGGTCACGAGAGAGGGAAAACTGAATCATTCCGCACCTATAGCCAAGGTGCCAGCATGAAGGAGTTAGCAACCTATGTTAATTTGGCAACCTACAAGAAAATTTAGGTGACAAAAAACAATAAATAATTACAATTACGTTCAAAAAACCATCCAGAGAAAGTGAGTTAAAAACAAGTGATTAAAAAAATTATCATCATCATATTGTTAATTGTAGCGGGTCTTTGGGGCTATGGGGCAAGTATTGGTTACTCTCAAAACGATAAGGGAGTATCTTTATTCCAAGTTGCTTACACATATAACTCCCTGAATTTTATAAGTCAGTATGGATATATTTTTTTCATACGACAAAACCATCAATTAGTCGAAAGAGCTAAAGATTTAAATCGTGATTTTGAGCATAATACAAATTAACCACTGGAGCCTTTAATGAGAAAGTTTATTTTCGTATCATTAATTTCATTTTCAGCCATTGCTTCATATGCTGATACACCTTACGCAGATGAGCAAGAAATGTCAGAAGATGTATCTCTTTTAGCCCAGTCCTCTCTATTATATAAGAGTAATGGTGAGAAAAGAATGTATGATAATACAAAGATGCTATGTATTGGCATCCAAGGAAAGTACGATCTAACAAATAACAGGACTGAAAACATGATCCGATGGATGGGAAAAGTTCAAAGTATCTGCTCTGATTATTAATAAAAAAACCGGGCGGTTTTACCCGTCCGGTTAGCTTACATCTTTCAATTTTTGCTGTGTCACGTAGTAAAGGATCGCGGCTTCCAACCCGACACTGGCGACCTTCGACAGGAAGGTACTTCGGGGCGCTTGGAGTGCCCTGGCGAGCGCTGAGACGTTCAGCAACCCTGCATCGTCAAGTGTTTTGATACGTGCGGACAGAAGCGGAACGTTACCCACACCCAGAATCTTCAATTGCATATATTTACCTCTCCATAATGACGGAGGGGCCAAATAATGGCCCCCAAAACCGTTAACCCTTGGGCTATTGCTTCGCCTGATTACGACGCATCGTTGGTGATGGCGGTACAAAGGTCGGGGCGGAATGCCACAGGGAGCTGGCTGAACTCGCTGGAAAGCGTAATATTTTTATACGCATCGGTGCTGCTATAGATGCGGAAATCAACCACATCAGCGAATGCCAGTTCCAGATTGCGGCTGGTTGGCCCGACAATGTTTGTCCAGGCACCAGATTGACCACTCAGCGGCTTATCAAACACTGGCACCAGATAGCCCTGATCCGCGCCCACACCGTAAAAATCGGTATCGCTCATCTCAACCACGGTGACGGAATCCAGCACGAAATAACTGAATGCCGGGTTAATCTCGCGGTTGAACACCAGGCCCTGAGGATCGAGCACACCATACTGTACGAGCTGGCGAACCGATGGGTTAAAACGCAGCTTCTGGAACAGGTTGGAACCCGCAAACAGGTAAATGCCTTTGAGCTGAGAGGCCAGGCCACCCGCACGGCGTTTCATTTTGCTGACCTCATCAGAGAGCGACTCTAACGGATCGGCAGCAATACCCGTGTAAATTGTTCCGGTGCTCTGTTCAATTCCGAACTCATCAGACCAATCGAGGGTTGGGCCGTCCTGGGTGTACTGCATATCGATCACGCGGTGGCGGAATAACGACTCTGCGAACATCTTTTCACGAGTAGCCGCGAAGCGCTCATAGTGCGCCAGGCCTTTAGCGGTCACAGCATCCAGCACGCTGGCCTGTAGCGGAGATCCCGCCTTACGGTATGGCTGCACATCTGCTGCCGTGATGATGTCCTGCGTTGGGAATAACGGCAGTTCGATGAGATGCGTAGACGCGGATGCTTTGGGAGTAGAACCCCACTGACTGCCAAAACGCATACCAGCAGGTGCTACGGTGTCGCCCATCTGGGCCAGAATATCCAGGCTTGTTTTAAACTGGTCGGTAGTGTCACGCTGGAAAATCCCGAGGTTTGTCAGGATGCGATTACGCGCCGGAATGTTGGTAAATGACGCAGAATAATCTACGTATTCGAAATTGGAAGAAAGAGCCATATTTTAGATGTCCTTATCAGTTGGATTATTTGTCAGCCAGCGCAATACGAATATTGCCGGATGCAGTAAGAGCAGTAAGAGCAGCAGCGCCAACAGTCTCACCCATAACGGCGATCACTGTTTCAGCACGGATATAAACGCCACGGTCAGCCACGATGATGTTTGCATCAGTTCCGGCGCGGTGATGGCTCAGAACCAGCAGAGCATCAGAGCCAGAGACATACGCGGTGCCATCAGACTTGATGACAGAACCCGGCTGAACTTCAACGGCGAGGGTTGGAATATTCACGACACGGCGATCAAAGTTGCCATCAACATGGCAGGTAATCACGTCGTTATACGTGCGTTGGGATTCTCCCATTTTCATAATGTCATTCCTTAAAATGTTGGTTTGGTTATTGGTTCGTTATTACGTTTGTTTGGTTGTCAGCCCGTGGGCCTAAAGGCCGTTGCGGCCCTTCGTCAATTTTGACGGTGTGCAGGTGCAAAAGAGGCCGCACGGTGGCGACCTTCTTTTATTGCGTTTTATTCAGCCCGGATTCACCAGGTTAAAGCGGCGGCGTTAATGGCAATTCATGCCACTGCATCAGTCAGAAAAAAATCAGGCGGCAGGAGATACCGCCCCGGAGGACAATAGACAGGCATTTGTTATTGTTTGTTTTCTGATCTGAGAATGCAGCGCCATAAACTGGCGTTAGCAGAGCTAACCGGGCTTTACCGGGCTGGGAAAGAGGGAGCAGCGCGGCGGGAGACCTCTAATCATCGCCGTGTGCTCGTACCGCTTTATGTCCGGCAGACAGCCCGAGGAGAATCGAGCAAACCCCATCGTGGTGGCATACCACAACAGGAGAATAGAGCGGCGCTGGGAAGCGATGAGGCTCGTGCAAAGCGTATCGGAGGCCAGCGCCTGAGAGAGAGGAGATTAAATGCGACAATTGGCTGTAGTACGCAGCAGACTCTTTCAAATCTATTAATCACCTTACGTTATCATTTTACTACACATCGTCAGAATTTACAACAAAAATGACGATTATTTATTGACATTCAGTTCATTTTGTGCATTAAAGGCGGTTCTGACTTCAATCATTCGTCCCTTTGTTCGGTGCTGATTCAATAATGAATGAGTACGCAGCCGGATCAGCGGCGACAATCTCCCGACATTTGGCACGGGCGCGGGCTAACGCGTCCTCATCCACAATATGAGGTGTAAACCCGTTTTGGCCCAGCGTCTTCTTGATGCGCTGTTTAGCTTTCTGTTTACTGTCTTTGACTGGCACGACTGCGGGCGCTGGTTTCGCAGACGGTTTCCAGGCGGGGTTGGACTCAAGGAAGCGGCCCACCGCCGCTTTTACAGCGTCCTGCCGCTGTTCTTCTTCCAGTTGGTCTGGTGTCTTCCCCAGAAGCGCGGCGGCGATTCCGTCTTTCACTTTTTGCAATGTTGTCTTCATTCTTATGGTTCCTGTACAGGGCCAGCCCGTCACGGGCGCAGCGATACGCCAGCCAGATGATGGGCAGGTAGGGTAAAATGTCTATGAGGTTCAAGGTCAGGCCGTATCGGTCTGACTCACGGTTGCGGCCTTGTTCGTGGCCTTGGCTTGCCTGCCTGGTTCTTACTGATGCGTCTTACCGGGTTTATCTGTATCGGTTTAAAACGGCTCGCGGCTTTTCGAGCTACAACACGGCGGTATTCAACGCATAGCGGATCGTCGTATGGCGGGAACCGTGGAGCCATTGCGGCGTCGGTGATGCCATTCTGCCGAAGGGACATTACCACCCAGTACAGCGACAATCCCAGTGCCGTGCAGATATCTGCGAGCGTCTCACCCTCGTTAAATGAGGTCAGCGCTAAACGGGCATTGGTGTATTCGTTCGTTTTCGCGAATCGGCGGCAACGCGGGTTATAACTGTTGTCGTACAGTTCCTGGACTTTTTCCAGTGGAAGCCTACAGATCAGCGCAACCCTTCCCGGAAGCATTCCGGCAATGAGGAGATGTTTGCACTTCTGCATGATATCGCCGTTGCGGCAACGCCGTTTGTAGAGTCGCGTCAGGTCTGGGAGTGGTTCTATGCAGCCCGCTTCACGCGGGTTAGCTCCGCTAACGTCACCTGGTGACGCTGGTTCGGGAAGATCTTCTTCTGTTTCGTTCTGGTTGGCGGTCAGCGCCGTGCGTTTCTCAATCAATGTGTCCTCTGCTATTTAAAAAGGTGTGCCACCATTGGCATACTCTGCACGCTCCTCAGCAGCAAAGCGGGCCATCTCCTCGGGAGTGTAGATCGCCCCTTTGCTCTGTATAGCCGGGGTTTTATATCCCGTCACAATAATGGGCCTCCCTGCTGTCGTGTCATCCTCGTTGTTCACCGCATGATTACCATCGGTGCCAGCATCGCCGCTGCCGTCATCGTTAGATGCCATGCTATCGCGCTGTCCAGCAACAACCGGGGCAGGCTCAGGGGCCACACCAGGGTTCTGACCAGCGGGTGTGTCCGTGGGCTGGTTAGCGGGCGCATCAGTGGATGGTGTAACAGTGGCTGCTGCCTGTTCTGTCTGCGGTTCTGCCTGCATTTCGGATTTGCCATCGTCCTGTTTCTCCTCAGATTTGGGCGTGACTTTCTCGCGGGTTTTCATTGCAAGAAACTCCTCTACAGATGCAGCGGTATAAATTGAGCTTCTTCCCTTCCGCTGTTCGATAGTCAGTAATCCCAAACGTTCGAGTCGGGCAGTACGCCGTGTCACCGTTTTCACATCGCAGTCAAAGCGATCTGAAATTGTGTTTCGGTTCTGATAGCAAGGCTTCTTCTGGTAACGAAAAGTGAAGAAGAATCCCCACCAGACCAAATCATCACCGTCGATCTTCTCAACCGTACCGGAAGGAGTCCGCACATTTTTGTTCAACATCCCGAGGGTCTCATTTGGGATCATGGCAAATAATCCGCTTACCTGGGATCCGTCGTTAGTTCCTGTATTCTCTACGTTCATCATTTCCTCGCTGGTTATCTGTTTGGTTGTCTGCTTTCGTTTTATCAATGATTTTTGCCGCTGTTTGCAGCAATTCACTACACAATCTCGCCATCGGCACGTCGCGGCGATTAGCTTCTTTCAGCAACGTTCGGTACGTCTCATCCGGGAATGAGATATTCATGTTCAAGTCTCCTGTTTGTCAGACATGCGGCTTTGATCCTGCTATCGCGGGTGGCGATCAGGATTCCGGCGGCCTTGTGGCCTGCATTTGATGTGGTTGCCCTGTGTGAGGCGAGTTGGTTAATTCGGCATTGCGCCGGATGGGTCACACTGCTGTAGCGGTCGAGAAATCACCGATAACGCGGTATCCAGATTTTTCGAGCTGTTCTACACCATCAGTCGCGACAATCAGCATAATGATTTGCTCCTGGGTGAGGTCGAGGCCCAATTTATCAAGGTACATCTGGCGGTAGCCTTTAAGCACCGGAGCTAAAATCTCGGTCAGTGTTGCACCTTTGGCGTAACTCTGTGAGAACGATCGGATTAAATCCTTGATTGCTCGGCGGTCGCGGGCTTTCTTCTTCTCGGCATTGATGAGCAGCATTGCTTCGCGAGTCTGGGGGTAAAGTTTATCCGCTTTTGCGGTTCCACCAGCGCGTGACCGGAAGGCACGGAGATTCTGATATGAGGTGACGCCGTTAAGGACGGCCCAAGCGATTTCTGTTGCTGTAGCGCTGGAAAAGTCCAGCAGTGCAGGTTTTGCCATTATTTCCCCTATGAGGTTGATTGATCAGTACAGGCCGGGACAATTCCCAACCTACAAGATACAGTTTATCGTAAGTCACACGTATTGTCAAGTGAAATAGTGACTTAATTGATATAGAAATAGATAATGTAAAGATTCAAGATACAGACAAGCCTTTTCATTGTCAAGAGTCAATGATGAAAAATGCCACATCGCAGCCCGCCACGCAGAAACGCTCTGTAGCGCTACCTGACGCGTTCTGATGCCTGCCCGCTACCATCGTATTACCTGAGGTGTTACAGCCCCGCGCAGGCCCCTCTCGTTGAGGATTTCGCGGGGCATGAAGCATGATTGGCACGAACTTTGCTTAAACTTTGATTATTGACCCCGGCCCACCTCGCGCCCATCGTTCGCCTGCGAGTTACACTCTCGGCATCCGCATCGCGGATTCCACAAAGTATCGGAAGCGGAGCTTCCTCTTCCCACAAAAAGTACGGATGCGTAGCATCCTCCTGAAGAGGCGAGCCTGTTCCCGGCCAGGGAACGGATCAGGGAGCCACGGAAGGAGAAAACCCAGCGCGTAGCGACTGAACAGAGACCAGAAAGAAAAAGATGGAGGTCACAACCGAAATCTAAAGAGGTGTGGATGTTGACCTGTTGTTGAGCCGTTGCGTTCTCTTCCCGGCCAGGGAAGTAGATAGGGTTTAAGATCTATTAAAGAAGTTGATTTATTTTTTGGTTTATTTATCGGATCTATTCGAGGGACACTATACTGCCCCTACCCCAGCAGTGCCGAAAGCTGGCAGGTCAGAACCGCCGCAGAGTCAAAACGTCGTCGTGTTGGTGGCGCATCCACTGGTAATGCAGAAACAAACGCACGATGTACTGTCACACCTCTGGCGGATCTTTTCTCAAAATAAATAGCCTGATAATAATGATCAAATACAACTAAATACCCGTAACCTACCTTATCTCGACCCATCCGGGTGACTCGCCACGCGTGGTTGTGGTCAATGTACCGGGCTTCGCTATGGTGTGGAGGGTAGAAAGATCGGGCCTGAGCGCCCTGACTGGCGCGGGTTCGTTAAATTTGTCTGCCGATATCATGGCTCGCCTGTTCATCGCAGTGCTAAACCAGATTCACTCACTACACCCCATTTCTCTGCAAAAAATAATTCTTCGCCAAAAACCAGAAACGATGAGAATCGCCTCGCTTTTCAGCCCGATTTTCAGGCTCACGGGACGCTCTCTGGAGGGCGCTGTGATTGTGGTCACTGTTGAGTACCTGTTATGGGAAAACGTCGTGGTGTGCTTCTGGTGAAGCGTCAGGGGCATTGCCAGATGGTGGGAGGGCTGAGGCCGTACATTTTGTGGGAATGAGGTCAAGACCAGGGCCGGAGGTCGGGCCATATCGCCAGCGCATGGCGTCTTGTTGGTGGGAAATCTGAGGCCAGCAGGCAGAGGGAAAAGCGAAGCCGTGAAAGTGAAGACTAACAGTCTCCACTCTCCAAGTGATTGATAATACTTAGATGAGCCTGTTCACATCATCAGACGGCCTTTATATGCATCGTTTATGCAGAATCAGTCAATGTTTATTCACTTTGTTGGGCTGATGCTCGGGACTCGGGCGGGACTCGATGGCCTAATCGCTAAGATATTTGCAAAAGATCCTGCCGTTTTCCCAAGGGGCCATCAGCCCCGCCTAACCGATCAGACATAGTAACCGAAGGATATTTCCCAGCCAGCCTATGGCATGGCCCCTTGTTGGTGATCCTCCCCGGCGGGGGTGGGGTGTGTCGCTTACCAGCTATTTGGCTTTGCCTGCCTCGCGTACAACTTACGTTCTTTTCTTGATCATTTTGTGCTTCTTTTAAACTAAAGAACTTTCCAACTGACTGTTTTTGATCAAAAATAAATCAACAGCAAGATTGATAACCGCACGGCGGTAGGGAGAAAATTATGGGTAATGCAATGATCGCGTTGAAGACCGCCGAAGAAGTGAAGGCCGTCAGCGCGGAGCTGGCACGGAATACAAAAACCAACCTGTTCCGCTGCCTCTGGGCGATGCAGTTCGAGAGCGCTCTCCGCTTCGGTGACGCCGTAAAGCTGACCTGGGATCAGTTCGCTGAGGGCAAGACGCATCTTTCTATAAAGCAGGAGAAGACCGGGAAACTTCACAAGGTCGCCATCACTCCGGCTATGCGCTCTATCGTGCAGGCTCGACGGGAAGAGGCAGCAGACCGCCCAAAATTTGGTGAGTACATATTCAGCCTGTCCGATCTGAGGTCGAAGGGTAAGCCAGTTAGTCATAACGCGGTTCTGACGGAGTACGGGAAGTGCGGACGCCGTGCAGGCTTCAAGGATGTGGGAAGCCATACGCCACGCAAGAGCAAGGGCCGCATCTTGTTTGAGAACGGCGCACCACTGGAGCACATCACAAAATTGTTGGGCCAGGCTAACCCAGCCAGCACACTGTTTTACATCGGGTTCACGCAGGAGACTGCGGACATACTATCGGAAGAATTTTCCCTCGGGGAGGAGTGGTAAATATGAAAAAGCATATCTCAGCAGCAGTTTTAACAGTGTTGGCCCTGCTGGCCTGCCAGCCACTGGCGGCACACGCGGGCCGCATCACCATGCAACTAACAGCACAGGAGGAGACCGAAAGCGGCAAAACGCTCTGCCGGTATGAAAATTCCATTTACAGCTTCAACTTTGTAACGCGGAGCAAGCATTGTCCGTCCGTGAAGACCTTCGACACGGAGGACTCAGACTGAGAACAAACACTATGAGGTACGCAATTGAACGAAGATCGGGAGCGGTTCAGAAGTCACCTGACAGCACCACAGCAGAAAACAGATTGGTCAGGGTTGGGGTGGTGCATTGCCACCGTTATTGGAGTCACGGCGGCGTCAGTCGTCGCCTTGTTTGGAGATAAATTTTGATGAGGAAGAAGAAGAAGGAAGCGCCGCTCGCCAGCTTTATCTGGTGTGGTGCCGTGGTTCAGGTCTACACGCAGACCATCACGTTTGCCGGGACAATATTGCAGCGGCATCTGCTACCGAAGAACCTAAGAAGCGCAGTACAGCAGGCAGTTAATCAAGCAGTAGAGAAGGCAGTTAACGAAGAGGTGGCAGGGGCCGCCAACCACCAAGAAGCCAGCCCCCGCCATGTTCAACAAAACCGACGGAGAGTCAGGAATGAAGAACAGCAACATTATGGCGTTAGCGCTCGCGCTTCGCAACGTCGAAGCCGGTCAAGCGGTTAAGATTCCGGCGATGACCGGGCAGCAGTTACGCCAGTTGCTGGCGTGGCTGGAAGCATTGAAAATTTAGACATAACAAAAGGGGGCTAAATCTCCCCCTTACTTCATTCAGCAGTTAAATGCCGAGCTATTAGTCAACGGGATAAGCATCATCATAACAATCATCGCAAACTGGATGATCTTGCACATAGCTGGTTGCTGGTTTATCACCACAAAACTCGCACACTTCGCCTTCTGGCGGCGTAAATTCATCGCAGGCTACGCAGTAGCCATCTTCTTCATCATACTCAGTGCCGCATTTTTCACACGTAATCATTGCTGTTTTAACCTCGATGATTGAACACGCCGAACCCCTCACCATTTTAAGACTTCTGGAAAGCTGCTTACAAGGCGAGAGTCTGGATAGTATGAAGTTTTCCTAACACGATTTATTGTGAAATGATTTTCAAACTTCTGATTGGTTCATGCAACGGCTTTGTTGAATAAATCAGATTTCGGGTAAGTCTCCCCCGTAGCGGGTTGTGT